>Ga0206106_100148_pt1 | contig 114905 bp, 84 predicted proteins | sample 1B1ome_FD_148677 | JGI IMG/M metagenome (GOLD analysis project Ga0206106, IMG submission 148677) | Enriched microbial communities from leaf-cutter ant dump, University of Wisconsin, Madison, United States - 1B110A | ecosystem: Environmental > Terrestrial > Nest > Insects nest > Nest dump...
TTCGGCCTTGGGCTACGTTGCTCGCTTGGCCTGTATTCATCGAATACAGGCGCTGCGCTCGACGCCTTGTCCAAGTCCAAAATCTGCTCCAAATGCAACCATTGCCGGTTTTTCAACAGGCTGCTAACCGGTCACGTTTGGGCGGTGGCCCTGTCGCGCCGACGCGCAATCCTGTACAGCCCCAGCCCACCCAGAAGCGCCAGAACGAGACTGCCCGGCTCGGGGATGGCATCGACGGAGGTGATGGTGGTGATCCCATCATCAAAGCTGGAGGTGATGAACCCGTCGTAGTTCCCGGCGGTGATGGCTACCCATTCCGTGCCGTCCCATCCCTGAAGCGTCGCTGTATCAAAGTAAAGGAGTAGATTGCCGATGCCGCTGTAGTCGTCCCCCGCAATCTCGATCCGGTTCCCCCCGCCGGCCAGCCGGACGAACCCGAGTTCCAGCGTCACGGTCTCTGCGAGGCTCAGGGTGTTCCCATGGTTGCCGTCGGGGGAGCCGATCTGAATGCCGTTGGCGGTCAGCGTGCCGTCGAGATGCAGGGTATTGTCGTTGGAGCCGGAGAACCGGCCGATATAGACCGCCTTGCCCGTGGCCGAGACGGTTGCGCTGTCGGCGGCGGAAAGCGTCACCGTGTTGTTGGAAGTCTCCGCGCCGATGATCCAGTCCCGGTTGGAAACGAAGCTGAGTTGGGAAATGGTACGGTTCGCATCGCCTTCGTCCAGCGTGGTCATGCTGCTCACGGAGCCGACATAGGCCCGGCCCCGGCTCGACGTATGTCCCAGGGCGCTGATGATGAAATCATCTCCGTTGAGATCGACCGCCGTACCGAACTGGTGATTACTCCCCCGGTCGGAGGCGAGAATCCGGAGATCCTCGAAGGTATTTCCCGAAGCCGTATCGAGCGACAGGTAGAGATAGGCTGCGCCGACGCCGGTGGAGGCTCCGTCGTTCTTCTGCCGGGCCGTCACGATCGCCGTGGTACCTGAAACGCTGACCGCTCGTGCGAACTGATGCCCCACCGCCCCGTCGGAAGCGAGCAGCTTCGCCTGTTCGGTCACTTCCGGGGCTCCGGTGGTGTCGAGATTCCGATAAAAATAGGCCGCCCCTGTCTGGGTGAGGGAATCCGCTCCCTTGGCTTCATACGCCCCGACCAGAGCGATGCCGCCCGAAAGGCTGATGGCGGTGCCGTAGCGTTCCCCCGAGGCGCCTTCGGAGGCGGTCAGTTTGACATCCTGTTCCCGGTCCACCCCGGCGGGGGCGGTGTTCAGGTTGCGGAAGAGATAGGCCGCTCCGGCATCGGCAACCAGCCCGGTGGCGAGGTCCGCACTGACGAGCGCGGTGTTGCCGTCCATGCTCACGGCGGTGCCGAAGCGGTCGCCGTTGGCTCCGTCGGAGGCGACGAGCCGCAGATCCTCCGTGATGGCCGGGCCGATGGCGGTGTCCACATCGCGGTAAAGATACGCGGCCCCCGAGCCATTGACCTTGCCCGCGATGCTGGAGACCCCGGTGACGACCGTATTCCCGGAGATGCTGATCGCCGTTCCCAGTTTGTTCGTGGGGCTCCCGGAGAGGTCGAGCCGGATCTGTTCCAGGGAATCCGGCGTATCCAGATTGCGGAAGAGGTAGTAGCCCCCCACATTCGTCGTGGCGGAGGAGGCGCCGACGGCGGCCATATCGCCTGAAAGACTCATCGAAGAGCTGAAGCGATCAGCATGGACCTGATCCGATGAACTGAATGAATCCGTGGGCGTCATGAGAGCCGCAGCCGGATTCACCGGGTCAAAGAGATAAACGTATCCGAGCTGTGGGGTGCTGCCGACGGTGGTTGCCCCGACCAGCGCGCGGTCGCCCTCAATCGCCACCGAGAAGCCAAAGCTCTGGTTGGCCTGATTGACGCCGGAGGTCAACGCCGTCGCGCCGCTGGTGAGCGGGCAGGCCAGCAGGAGGAAAAACAACCTGAAAAATGGGGAAGGGAGGGGAGATTTCATGGTAATCGTGATTCGCCGGAGCACGTTTCTAGAAAAAGAGCGGTCCCGGCTCCGAATCCTTTGTCGCTCACATCGTTGAGCTGCCTATTCCTCCCGCACGACCTTCACCCGGCCCATCGCGCTTTCCGTGATGAGGATGGGGCTGCCCGGCCCGGCCCCGCCGGGATCGGCGATGAGGCGCAGGGCGACGTTTTCGTCCGTAATCAGGCGTCCGGCGGGGAGGAATCCGATGGCCTGATAGTCGGTGCCGAAGGAAAGCAAGGCGGCTCCATCCCGGATCGGAGCGGCGGGGGCGGTGATCCGCGATGTCATTTCGGAAAGCCCCACCGTCCCGGTCCATGAGGCCGGGATCGTGAAGGAATCGTCAATCCGGGCGGGGGCAAGGCACGATTGCCACGCGGATACCGGCTCCCAGAGCCCGTCCGCGCGGTTTTTGGTAAAGATGGAAAATCGCCGCCAGGCTCCGGGGCCGGTCGTCCGGATGACCAGATAGCCGTACCGGCCGCGGGTGATCGCCGCCTCCCGGGTTTCCGAAAGAGTCTGCCGGAGCAGATCGGCAGAGGCTTCCACGGAACGGCCCCGGAAGAATTCCGGCCCGATCCGCGCGACCAGCAGGATGAGCACCGCGACGATCGCGAGAACGGCGAGCAGCTCCACCAGCGTGAAACCGGGAGCGCGGCGATGACGAAACGGCGATTTCGCAAAAGCGGATGGCATGGATGAAAGAGAATGGGGGGGGAGCGTGCAACGGATTAACCTGCATTATTCATGGATCATACAGGTTAAAACAGAAAGTCACTCCTTGTGGAATGGGCGATAAGCTCATATTGTTGAGCCAATGTCCGCACGAATCAGCATGAGCGACGTGGCCCGGGCCGCCGGGGTTCATCCCAGTACGGTTTCACTGGCTCTGCGTCAGCATCCGAGCATCCCCGAATCAACACGGCAGCGAATCGGTGCGATCGCCGGGAGTCTCGGATACCGGCCCAACCCGATGGTCTCCGCCCTAATGCGGGTGCGCCGGTCCCGGGAGGGGGGCGATGACGGGAATGTGATCGCGTTCCTGACCGCGTTCGTCAAACGCAACGAATGGCGGGAGATTCCCAAGTATGTGCGGCTCTTCGAGGAGGCTTCTTCCTACGCGCATGAACACGGTTACCGGCTTGAGGAATTCTGGCTTTATGAGAAAGGGGTGACGCCCGCGCGTCTGCGCTCCATCCTCCTGAGCCGGGGAATCCGGGGCGTCATGATCTGCCCGTTACCTTCCGGCGGGCAGGCCATTGATTTTGATTTCGGCGACTTCGCGGCGATCGCCTTTGGCCTCACCCTGCACCAGCCCGCGCTCGATCAGGTGACGATCGACTACTACGGGGTGATGGAACTGGCGATCAACAAACTGCGGGAGGCAGGCCGCCGGAGGCTCGGGTTTGTCACCGCGCGATTGCATGATGAGCGGATCAATCATCAGTTCCTCTCAGCCTATATCGGCGAACGTTATTTCGCGCCCCGCCGCTTCGTCTCTCCGTTGAGACTCAACGAGGTGACGGCAGGCGGGGTGATTTCATGGATCAAACGCTACCGGCCCGATGCGATCATCGTCGATACCGAACCGCATTGGAAGATCGTCGTCAGGGCGTTGAAACAGGCGGGAATGGAGGAATCGGGGCGGGTGGTCTGCCTTGACTGCGACCCCGGGTCGGGCGATCCCGGCGTGGAACAGGACGTCAGGGGATGGGCGAGGTCGGCGGTGGATTGGCTCACGGCGCGGATGGAGCGGGCGCAGTTCGGCATTCCGGCCTCCCGGCAGACGGTGTCGTTCACCGGCAGGTGGTCCGCTTGAGGAGGGTTCCGTACCCCGATTTTCGCAAGGGGTGAATCAATCGCCCGTCTCCGGGGAAAACAACGAACTCAACGATGTGAGCAGCAAAGGATTCGGAGCCGGGTTCGTCCTTTTCTTAAACATCCTTTCCAACGAACCATGATCCCCGCGACATCTCCCCTCCTCCGGCCCGCATGAGTCCGGGCTGGTTGATCCATTTCCGCGTTACTTGCCGACATCCGGTGAACCGTGTATAAACCTCTCCGCCCCTCCAGCTCATTCGCCCCCCCTTGCCCGATGCTTCTCTACGGCTCTTTCAGATTACCTTTGCTTTGCGCCGTGATGGTGTGCCTTGGCGCTTCCGTTCTTCGGGCCGGGGAGAATCACCCGGAGCGCCCCCGGAAGGTGTTCGCTCATTACATGGGCTGCTTTCCCGCGCCGCGCACCGGGATGAGCTACCGGCTCGCCATCCCGCCGTTTGTCCTCCGGCATGACAGCGGCCCGCGCGACATGCAGGTGGGCGGGCGGTTCAAGACGTTCCCGATGGCCCCGGGGCGGGAGTCCCTCATCAGGATGTCCGATCTGGAGTGCGCGCATATCGAGATCCGCCAGGCCATTCGCGCCGGGATCGACGGGTTTGCCGTCGATGCCTGGGCGGGAATGGATGATGCCAAGCGGATGCTCGCCGCCTTGTTTCAGGCTGCGGAAGAGGGAGACTATCCCTTTGAAATCACCCTCTGCCTCGACCCGTGGACGATGGGGGCTTCCTATAAGGATACCGTGATGCACCTGCTGGAGCGCCACCGCAAAAGCCCGAAGCTGGCGCGGCGCGACGGCAGGCCGCTTTTTTTCGGTTACCAGTCGCAGGGGATCGTCGCGGGGAATCCGAAGGTCGCCCCGATGACGCAGGAGGCGATGTGGACCGGGTTTGCGGAGGCGTACCGGAAGCTTGAGGAAGCGGCGGGAGAGAAGCTCTTTTTCCATCTCGACTTCAGCCATCTGCTGTTGGGCTCCGGCGGGAAAATGCCCCCCGGGAAAACGCCCGACGATGTTTTTCGGGAGGCGACCACTTATCTGCGCGATCATGTGGACGCCATCGGTTCCTTTATCGACATCTCCCCGCCGTTCAGCAACCCGGAGTTTATTGATGAAATGGCCGGGATCGTCGCCGGGGGCAAGGCGGAATGGTCCCCCGCGCTCTGGCATCAGTATCACAACATCAACGGCGCCACCCTCCGGACCCACGGGATCGACAAGTTCCTTGAAACATGGAACCGCGCCCGCACCACCGGAGCCACCCTGCTCCAGTACACGACATGGAACGACTACGGGGAACACACCTCGCTGGCTCCCACGCTGGCGACCGGCTACGGCCTCACGGAGCTCAACCGCTATTTCGCCCAATGGTGGAAGGAGGATCAGGAGCCGGTGTGGGAGGGCGACCGGATTTTCCTCATCTACTACGATGCCATGCCGGGTTCGGAGGCGTTTCCGTTCCGGGGGCAGACCCGCTCAGGGAAAGAGATTCAGGTCATCACCATTCTGGAAAAGCCGGGGAAGGTCCGTCTGCCCGGGCGGAGCGTGGATGGCAAGCCGGGGGAGTATGACGCCCCGGCGGGGTTTCATCTCGCCCGGTTCGAGCCGCAGCCCGGGAAAGTCGCCGCGGAGCTGGTGCGGGACGGCAAGGTGGTGAAATCGCTTGTCGGCACGGAATGGATCACCGAACGGCCTTTCCGGGACAACCCGACGCTGCACTGCGCCTCCACCGTGGACGAAAGCGCCTTCGCCATCGACTACCCGGGGGAAGCGTATCCGCGCGAGGCGTTCTACGCGGATGACGACGGGAACGGGCTGCCGAACTGGTTTGAGATGTATTACTTCGGCAGGATGGGCGATTTCACCACGGTGACCGGGACCGATCCGAAGGCCGATCCGGATCAGGACGGCCTCTCCAACCGGGAGGAATACCTGGCGCAATCCGACCCGACGCTGGACGCCCGCTATAAGGTGGGAGAGGTCTGGAGCCTTGAGCAGCTTCTCACGATGCGCAACCGCGTCAACCCGACGGCGGATCAGAAAATGAACCCGGTCTGGCACTACCTCTACGCCCCGGCGAAGAAGGAAGAGGGCGAGGGGCGGCGGCGCGCCGGGATCGAACGGGACGGGCAATACCTGCCGATGAGCTACCCTCACAAGGGGATGTATTATTCCCATGGGAAAGTCGGCGGGGGGACTCTCTCCTTCCGCGAGCCGGACCCGAAGAAGGGCACCCCGGGGGAACTCGACCTCAGCCCGATCGGGCCGGGGCATCCGAGCTATCGCAACATCGCCCTCGGCTGGCAGAGCCCGATCACGGGGAAGGTCGATATTCAGGTGCGGGTCCGCGCCGCCATCAAGGGAGGGCGTGCCCGCTCCGACTTCACCGTGGAAGCGCACGATGGCACCGCCATCCAACGGGCGGTGTTCAACCCGGGCGATACCATGGCGGAACCGTTCGAACCCTGGGTGCTCCGGGAGGTGCCGGTGAAAAAGGGAGAGTTTCTCCGTTTCGTCGCCGGGAACTCCGCCCTTGCGATCCTTGAACTCAAGATCACCTGTGTCGAAATCACCGATCCATGACCCATGGCTCATGACCCGCTCCCGCCGGGCAAAGCCGCTCCTCCGCAACTTCTCTCTCTGACCTTCATTCCATGGAAAACCGCAAACCGAGAACCGATGGCATGCCTCATCCCGGCCTGAACGCCCGTCGCCGCCGGTGCCGCTGGCGCACGGTCTGCCTCTCGGCAACCGCATGGCTTCTTGTGAGTCTCGTCGGGGTTTTCGCGCAGAAGGAGATCGGCCTTTCGCAGGAATATTCCGAAAAGCTCGATCCGTTTGAGCTGCACCAGCTCCGGCAGGCGGATGCCAGCTTCAAGCAAAAGAGCTATGCCGCCGCCCGGGCTGCCTACGACGCCTTCCTTCTGGAGTTTCCCCAGTCCGACGCCACCGCCTACGCCATCTTCCGCAAGGGCCGCTCGCTCCACCTTGAGAACAAGCGGTACGAGGCGATCAAGGTCTATCAGGAGGTGATCGACTATTTCCCGAACGAGATCGATTACGCCGCGCCCGCTCTTTACTATATCGGCGATGCCGAGTGGGAGAACGGGGACAAGGCGAAAGCCGCCATCGCCTGGCGCAAGATCATCCAGGACGAAGCCTACCAAAAAGTACCGCTCGCGGCATCCGCGATGAACCGGCTCGCGGATGCGTCAAAGGGGGGCGAATCCGTCACGGATTACGAGCGGGTCGCCGAAAGCTTCCGCACCTCCAACCCGGCCGCCTCGCGCGAGGCGATGGCGAAAGTGATCGCCCATTATGTCGAGGCGCAGGATGAACCGGCTCTCCGCCGCTTTTATACCCGGCTTTCCGGCTTTGAAAACGAACCGGCGAAACTCACCGGAGCACCCGAAGCCGATCCCCGCTACTGGAATGCGCTGATCGACCCGATCAAGGAAAGGGGGAGCCAATTTCCCGAATCCCAGCTCTCCCGCAGGAAAGCGTTTTTCAAGTATTGGGCCGGCCAGCTTGGGGAAGCCGCGCCGCCCTCGGACCTCCTGGCGCTCCACCGGCTCCGCTTTGCCTATGAAGCGGACGGAGACCGGGACCGCTGGCTCAGGCAGCTCGATGAACAATACGCCAGGATGCCGCAGCCGCCCGATAATCGGAAGACGCTTGCCTGGCTGGAGCAGTTCGCCGGGATGAAAGAGCGGCAGAAGCGTTATTTCGATCAGATTCAATGGAAGGAACTCAGTTTTGAACAGGCGCGTCAGTTGCTCATTACCCTTCTGCGGGATCTCAAGAACCCGGAACTGGCGGAGACCGCCGCGAGCCGGTTGCCGAAGTATTCCGATCAACAGAGGCTCTCCATCGCCCGCAACCATGAGATCTGGAGCCGGAGCGGAACCATTCCGCAAATCGTGCTGGCCGGCTGCGAGGATCGCGATTTCGGCAAATACCAGTTACTGCGCATCTATCTTCTCAAGAGCCAGATCAGGGAAGGGGTGGCCCTGGCCGATGAAGTGATCGCCATACCGGAGTATGCCAGCGAGGCGTACTACATCAAAGGGCGGCTTCAATATGAGGGCAAACAGTATGATGCCGCGATCCGCACCCTGCGCCAGAGCCAGCAGCAGCCCAATGCCAACTTTGTGATCGCCGACGCGCATGTCCGCCTCGGGCAGATCGACGAGGCGGTCGCGCTGCTCCGGGAAGTCGAAAACTTTTTCAAACCGCAGGCTCCCGAAGCCGCCTGGCGGATCGCCGTGATCTACGGAGAAACGGGCCGCCGCGAAGAGCGGATCGCCGCGTTGCGTGCCGTGCTCACGAAATATCCGGGGAGCGGGCAATCCCGCAACGCCCATCAGGAACTGGAGAAAATGGGGGTCCGCATCGGAGGAGGTCTCAATGCTGAAAACTAAACTGATCTCTCTCGGGGCCGCTCTGGTACTGGCCCAGCCGTTATCAGCCGACCCGCCCGCGCGGCCCGGCGCTTCCGGTCGGGCGGAAGGAAACGCGACGGCCCAGGATACGACCACGGCCAAGGCGGATCAGGCCGCCCTGCGCCTCATCCGGTCCGCCGAAGAGATGATCGAGGGAGGCGAGGCGGAGCGGGGGGTGCGCACACTGGAATCCGTGCTGGAGCGTTTCCCGGCGAGTCCGGCGCGTTACCGGGCTCATCTGGCTCTGGCACGGTATCAGGTGGCGCAGGCGCAATACCCGGCGGCCCTTGGGCATCTGCGCGAAGTGCTCTCGCTCGACCTCCCGTCGCACCCGCCCGAAGGGGAGCAGAAGGAATGGCTGGCCGAAGCGTTTTGTCTTTCGGGAAGGACGTATTACGAAACCCGGCAGTACCCCTCGGCCTTCCCGGTGCTGCGCAAACTCATCCGGGACTACCCGGATTCCCCCTGGCTCAATCAGGCTCATTACTACATCGGCATGAGCCACTTCGCGCAGGGGAACTGGCAGCGGGCGATTGAATCTCTGGAGATGGTCGGTGCGTATGCCGACCCCGCCGGCCCTGCGGCTTCGACCGTGGAGATCGGGCGGCGGCTTTATATCCGGATCAAGGATCAGGATCTGACCGTCGCCACGGCACTCGGCCGCCCCGTCACGCTTCAGGTCAGGACAAAAGGGGGCGATGAGGAGCGGATCGAATGTGTGCCGCTGACGGCATCGGGAGATTATTATGTCGGCTCCATCCCCACGCGGGCGGGGGTTGCCGTCAAGGGCAACGGCGTTCTGAACCTGACCGGTGGAGATGAAATCACCGTTGAATATCTGGACGAGAACACGCTGGAGGGCGAGGCCAACCGGCAGCGCGTTGCCAGGGTGCGGGCGGTTTCCAGCGGACGCCTGCGCTTTACCCGGTCCACGTTTGAAGGTCATGCGCAGGCGGCGTTTCTGGATCAGCCGCTCTTTCTGGAGCTTGAGGACGCCGATCTCGATACCAGCACGGGAGCGGAGACGGTCGAGGTCAAGGTGCTCTCCCGCTTCCGCCTGCCGCCGGATGAAAATCTCACGCAGGAGGAGCGGCGCAATGCCCCGGCCCATTACCGGACGAGGGATGAAATCACCCTCCGCCTGCTTGAATCCGGCAGCCCGCCGGTGCGCACCGGTCGCTTTACCGGTCAGCTTCAGGTGATCGGGGAGGGGGCCGCCAGACCGGAGGGGGCGGTATCTCTCAAGGCGGCGCCGGACGACGAAATCATCGCTTCCTACCTCGATGAGCGTCATGCCCGGGGCGCCGCGCCGCAGGAGGTGGAGGCGGTTGTGAGCGTGAGCGGATCGCTCGAAGGACGACCGCAGGTGACGCAATACATCGTGGCCGACCCGGTCCTCAAGGCGAGGAAAAATCTCGTCGAAGCCACGGCGTTTCTGGAACTGGGCCGGATCTTCGACGGAATGGGGCTGCGCGACGGCGCGGCGGCCAAATGCGATCAGGGGCTGCGGCTGGTGAACGAAGTGCTCCGGGAAGAGGCTCCGCTCTCCGACCCGTTGCGGCAGGACGCCTTCCGCATCAAATGGGAACTGGAGATCGCCCGGAGAGCCTACTCCGAAGCGATCGCCACCTGCACCACCTTCAGCCGGTTGTACCCGGAATCCCCGCTCGTCGATGAAGCGTTGCTGGGGATCGGCAAGATCCGGATTGAGGAAAACGGGGCCGAGAGCCTGCGGGAAGCCCGCACGGTCTTCAACCGGATTCTGGCCATGGAGAATTCGCAGGCCAAGGCCGAGGCGCAGTATCTCCTCGCGACCGTCGCCATACGGGAGAACAACCGGCTGCCCGAGCCGCAGCGGAAGAAGGACGTCGCCATTGATATCTACAAACAGGTCGCCGACCGTTACCCGGACAGCCCGTTTGCCGGGATGGCGTTGAGCGAACTGGTCGATTACGCCATCGAGAGCAAGGATTTCGCCAACGCGGAGGAACGGCTCCGGCAGGTCTTCGAAGATCACCCCGACGCCACCTTCCTTGATTCCATGCTGTTGAAATGGGCCATCCTCGCCTACCGGAAGGGGGATTATCAGGCCGCGCAGGAGAAGTGCGCGCAGTTGCTCTTTGACTATCCCGACAGCCGGTTCGTCACGCAGGTGCGGGAACTGATGCCCAGGATCGAAAGCAAACTCAAGAATCCCTAACCCCTGCATTATTCATGAGATCAGCAAAGAACATCGGGCGTCTCCTCCGTCGGCTCCCTGCCCGGGCGATGATCGCGGCCACGGCGGCACTCTGCCTGATGGTTTCCGGCGGGGAGATTGCGGCCCAGCAAGGGAAGAAGTCGCTTCTATCGCCGGGGAACAAGGCGGCCCTTGTTTCAGCGCAGGAAGCGTGGAAGGCGGGTCATCTCAAGCAGGCATGGAGCGGGTATGACGGCAAGCGCGAGGCGTTTCTCTCCGCCGTGGACGAGTTCGACCCGGAGTTCGGCCTCTGGCTGATGGAACGGCATCTGGAGTTTGACCAGACTTCGCAGGCCGAGGAACTCGGCAAGCGGCTCATCGTCTGGTTTGACACGCACAAGAACGGGATCACGGCGGAGCAGCGGGGGCGGCTGGCGCTTGAGTATGCCAACATCGCCTTTGAAAAACAGGAGTACGCCCGGGCCAGAGCCCAGTATGAGACGATCTCCAGCAACCGCGAGTATGCCGGGACGGCTTCCGGAGTGGCCGCCCGGTTCCGGATCGCGGAGATCGACCGGCTCACCCGGCAGTATTCCGGCGCCCTTGAGCGTCTGGAACCCCTGAGCCGGAGCGGCGATCCGAAAACCCGGGCCCGCGCCTTTTATCAACAGGCGCAGGTTTACTTCGATCAGGAAGAATACGACGAGGCGGCCAGGCGGCTCAGCGAAGTGTTCGCGCTCGATGCCCGGCACGCCAAGGCCCGCATCCTTGAAGCCTGGGTCAACCTCAGGACCAACAAGCTCATGGATGCAACCGATGTGCGGATCGGGCTGGCCACGGCCCAGCCGGTCGTCTCTCCCGGCCAGCCGCTGCGGATCACTCTGGAGGACCGCAATCTGGCGACCGTCGGGAAGGCCGACCTGATCGGGATTCGCGTCTGGACCGATTCCGGAGATGAGGAGACCATCAACCTGCTCCCCTTCGGCGAAACGCGCACCCGCTTCGACGGGGAACTGCCGACCCGTCCGGGCGCTCCGAAGAAGGGGGACAAGGTGCTTCAGGTGATGGGGAACGACAAGGTGCACTACGATTTTTCTCCCGCCTTCCGGAAAGCGGGCGGGATCGCCTCCGAACCGGTCACCATGGGGGTGGCCAGCGATGCGGAGTTTTTCGCCTCATCAGGAGAAATCCTGACGGCGGAAGAGCTTGCCGACATCCGGCTCGAACGCCAGATTCGCGAACAGATGATCCGCGCCGGAACACTCGATCGGGAGGAAGCGGTCGGGGAGACGGAGCCGCTTCGGCACCGCTCCACCGATCAGCTCCGGCCGGGCAATCCGATTCACGTCCGGGTGGTCGATCCGGGGAGCAACAGCGGCGACGGCAAGGAGGTTGTGAGCGTGAAGGTCGCCACCAGCAGCGGGGAAACGCTTGACGAAGTGCCGCTGACGGAAACCGAAGCCTATTCGGGGATTTTTGAAGGAACGATTCCCACGCGCCTTTCACCGCCTTCGGCAACGGCCTCCAGCGCCGGGGAGGCCAACCCGCCCAACGGGGCGATCTCGGCGGCGGACCCCGCGCCATGGATCGGGAAACCGTCACCGTATCGGCCCCGCTTTTTTCAGGTCGATTTGCAGGATAACGTCCCGCTTGGGGTGCTTTCGTTCCGCGACGACGTGCCGGGGCGGCGGCTGAAACGATTCCATGTCGAGGTTTCCGCAAGCGGGCAGACCTACGAGCGGGTGGGTGGTTGGCCCGGGGCGTTCACCCCATGGCAGGGGGAACCGCGCCTTGAGCTTGCCCTGATCCCGGCGGAAATCAAAGAGCGCATCCGCAGGCAGCGCGATCCGGGGAAATCGCTTCGCGACTATATGGAAAGCGGTTATCTGGAGGCGGGGGCCGCGCTCCAGCCTCATCCGATCACCGCGCCGGAGGTCCGCATTCCGCCGGAGGAGTATGCCAAGGTGGCCCGGCATCTGCGTCCGGGGCATCATCCCTTCACCATTGCCCGCATGAGCTTCCACCTCTGGATGCCCGAGGGGCAGACCCGGGTGCTGGAGCTTTCCACCGGAGGAATGCAGGGAGAAGAGGTGCTCGGCGTGCTTTCCGTTGGCGGAACGTTCGCCCCCGCCGGGAAGGTCAGCCGCCTCTCGCACCGATTGGCAAAAGGGCTCACGCGGGTGGACGCCTACGTCCTCGCCCCGAAAGGCACGCCGCCCTCGTTCTCGGTCCGGATGGGTGGGGAGGAGGGGATGAAACCGATCGGGAAGGAGTGGTTCGCCGCTCCCGGGATCGCCCGCGAAGTCGGCCTCCCCGCCGCGCAGATCACGGCGGCGCCCGAGGCGTCGAAGTTTGAAATCCGTTTCCCCGAGCGGTTGCGCGGGCGGGTGGTCCGCCTGCTTCTGGAGCGGTTTGACGGGGACGCGCCCGCGCTTTCCGGGCTGGCGCTCACGGAGCCGGACGGCACCCCCGTCCTGCCGGTGCGCAAGGAGGAAGGGATGGCGCTCAACGTCCGGCCGGGCGACCGGATCACGCTCACTTACCGGAAGCAATCCCCGCTGACACCGGGCCGGGAGACTTACGAGGCGATCCTCAAGGCGACGTTTGCCGACGGGCAGATCCGGTTCGTCTCCGTGGAGAATGACGCTTCGGGGAGGGCCACCTACACCCCGATCTGGCGGTTCAGGCCGGGGAGCCGCGTGAATGTTCTCATCACCGATCCGGACGCGGACGGTTCGGGCGGGATGGATTCCGTCCCGTTCACGGTCGTGACCTCCGGCGGGAAACGGGTGGAACTCAAGGCGCTGGAGACAGCCTCCCACTCCGGGCTTTTCCTCGGAGCCGTATTCCCCGTGAACGGGGAGCCCAAAAAAGCCGGGGAAGTGCCGGTGGAGCCGGGCGAGGATCTCCGGGTGGAGTATTTCGACCGGGAGAACATGGAGCCGGGGATTCCGTGGGCGCGAACCGCCGTGGCCGAACAGGCCGTCTGGGCGGAGCCGCAACTGCGGATTTTTGAAGTCACCTCCGAGCCGCTGACGGAGCGGGAGCTGGCCCGCCTTGCCAGCCAGCCCAAAGGCCGCGTGAGCACGGAAGAGCGCGTGCCGCCCACCTTCGGGGTAAAGGCAAGCCGCCCCCCGGACGCGGGGACCGCCTCATCCCGACAAGCCACGCCGGTCCTCATCGACGCGCCGCTGCTGGTGGAGGTGACCTTTCCCTACGGCGTCTATTCTCGGAAAGATACCGGCACCCTTTACGTGCAGACGGAATCCGGGCGGCAGGCGTACGGGAAACCGACGGAAGGGGTCTTCGATCTCAACGTCCCGGGCACGCTCAGGCTCCGGAACCCTCCCGGAAGCTTCCCCGCCATCCGGGCCGGGGACGGGTATCGCCCCGCCGTCGCGCTTGAAGGGGTGCGCAAGGACGCCAATCCGCTGGAGCAAGGGTGTTACTCCTTCCTCGTTCCGATGGCGCTGGGGCCGGTCGCCCGCCAGTCCCTCGTTCATCAAACATCCGCTCCCGGGCAGCTTCCGGCGCTGACCGTGCAGGGGGATGACCGGATTTACGTCGGCTTCCCGTACAAGGACGCGCAGGGAACGGAGCAATGGATCACCGGGACGGCGCAGGTTCGCGCCGATGCTTTCTTCAACGTGATGGATGGCCGCTACCGGCAGGAGGTGAGCGCGATCCATGTCGGGGAGACGCTTTTCTTCAATCTCATCGACAAATCCCGCAGCCGTTCCGGGGAAAAGAGCCGTCTCATGATCGAGGTCAAAGCCGGGGAGGGCGGCCCTCCGCGCGCGGTGGAACTAGTGGAGACGACGGAGAACTCCGGCGTTTTCCGTGGGCGGCTCCGTCTTGCCCATGCCCGGGACGGGGAGGCTCTGCCGGAGGACCTGCGGGTCGATTACGGGAGCGACCTGACCATCGCCTACCAGCCGACCGGCGCGGCGGAGCCGATCCGGCGGACGGTGCGGGTTTACCAGGGGTCCGACGGCGAACTCACCGCCTTTACCAAGCGGTATCGCGACCCGGAGACGGCGGTTCAGACCCAGTTCGCCGTGGCGGAGGCGTACTTCGAGATGTCGAAGAAACGGCGGGAACTCGGGGAGGAGGCGCTCGCCCGGCAGGGGATCGCGCAAGGCAAGCAGGTGCTGGAAGAGACGCTCAAGGACTTTCCGGATACCCGGCTCAAGGCGCAGGCGGATTATCTTCTGGCCAACCTCGCGCTGGAACTGAGCGATCTCGACGCGGACCCCGGGCGGAAAAAGCGCGGTTATCTGGAGGCGATCACCCGGTTCTCCGCGCTCGTCGCGGCTTTCCCGGAGAGCCCTTACGCTCCGAAGGCGCAATACAAGAAGGCGCTGACCTTCGAGAAGATCGGCGATATTGACCAGGCCTGCGAGGAGTACGTCAAGCTCTCCTACCAATACCCGGACAACGAACTGGTGGCCGAGACCATCGCGCGGCTCGGCCAGTATTTCCACACCAAGGGACGGGCGATTGAGGAGAAATCGAACAAGGAAGCCGACCCGCTTCTCGCTGAAAAACTCCGGCTTGAAGCGAGCGGCCTCTTCCGCACCGCCGCCGAGGTGTTCAGCCGTCTGGCGGTCCGCTTTCCGACGCATCACCTTGCCGCAAAGACCCGCGTCCTCTCCGGCCAATGCTACATGCGCTCGGATGACTTTGAGAAAGCGGCGGAAATGCTCACCGCCGTGGTGGACCATGACGGAACGGAGAAGGAAATCCGCGCGGAGGCGATGTACTGGCTGGGGGATTGCTACGTGAAGATCGGCTCCCTCCCGCCGACCGCCGCGAGCGGAATCCCCCGCGATCCCAAAATCGCCTACCAGAGTGCGTACCAGGTCTTCAAGCGGCTGACGTGGGATTATCCCGAGAGCCTCTGGGCCAAGTACGCCCGGGGGCGGCTGACCGACTCCACCTTGAGCGAAGCCCAACCGTAACCGTGACGATGATCGCCCTCATCCAAAGAACCGTGGCAACCTTCCGTTCCCTTTACTTCAAGGACGCGATGGACGGGCCGCTCCGCGCCGCGCTTGAGGGCGAACCGGTGCGGTGGAACCGGCTCACGGGCACCCGGGTCGATACCGGCTGGTGGTTCATCCGGCCCGCCATCCGGCTCGTGCTGACCCCCGAACGCCTCATCCTCTACGCGCCGGGCAAACGCCCCCTGCTGGAATGCCGCCCGGCGGCGGAACTCCGGGAGCGCTCCTACAACCATTTTACCGGAGAGTGGCTGCTCGCGCCCGCTCCGGGATTGCCCTCGCGGCGGCTTCGTCTCCCACCCGCCGAAGTCCGCCGGATCGTCCGCTCCATTCATTCAACCCCGATATCCCTATGATTGAAATCATCATCCAGGGGGGCTTCGTCATGGTGCCCCTCCTCGCATGCAGCATCGTCACCGTCGCCGTCCTGATTGACCGCTGGATCGCCTTCCGGCAGAACGCGCGGGTCGATACCCGCTCCCTCCGGGCCAATGTGTTGCGTCTGGTGGAGGAAGACCGCGTGGAAGAGGCGATCACCCTTTGCCGGAACACCCCCGGGCCGGTCTCCGCCGTCATGCTCGCGGGGCTTAACACGTACGACAAATACCGCGCGCTCAATGAATCGGGCGATTCGCTCCGGCTCATGGTCAGCGACGCGATGAACGACTACTCCCTCCATGCCACCAGCGCCGTGGAGAAGCGGCTCGGCGTCCTGACCACGGTCGGCAACGCCGCCCCCCTCTTCGGAATGACCGGAACGGTGACGGGGATGATCACCTCCTTCCATGCCATGGCCGCTTCGGGCGGGGTCGATTCCGCGCTGGCGGCGGAAGGGATCTCCGAAGCCCTGATTACCACCGCCGTCGGGCTGATCGTCGCGCTCATGGCGGTGCTGCCCTACCAGTGGTTCAACGGACGGGCCAACGAGATCGACCTCGAAATTCAGGAGGGAATCTCCGAACTCATCGACCTGATCACCCTCCGTTCCCGGCGGATCGCCCCATGAGGAAACGGGAGAAATCGAAGCGGATCGAAGAGCCGGAGGTGCCGACGGCCTCGCTGGTCGATATCGCCTTTCTCATCATCATCTTTTTTATCATGACCACCACGCTGACGCTGACCCGGGGGATCGTGGCCGACATGCCCTCCGCCCAACGCGAGGAAGCTCCCCCCGGCAGCACGAAGATCCCGATCGTCAATCTCAACGAAGGTTCCCTCTCCTTCAACGACCGGCGGCTCTCGTTTGAAGAACTCCGCGAGGAACTGCGGGCGCTGCAACTCCACCGGAAGGAGGGGGAGGGGAAAGTCGTCATGTTCGAGGCAAGCGGGAACGTGGAGTACCAGCGTTATTTTGAGATTCTCTCGGCCATCAGCGCCTCGGGCGGCGTGGTCGCCTTTGTCAGCGAATGAATCCGGCCCACCGAAAAATCCGCGCCCGGCGCAAGAAGAACACGATGATCGCCATCCCGATCACCAGCATGGGGGATATCGCCTTCCTGCTGATCATCTTTTTCATCCTGTGCAGCACCCCGGCGCGGCAGATGGGGATCAAGGTGAACCCGCCGCTCTCGGAGTTTGTCGCGACGTTGCCGGAAGCCCCGATCGCCGTCGCCATTGACCGGGACGGGACGATCTACCTGCAAGGGGCGAAGGTGCCGGGCGCCGAGTCGGTGGAATGGGGCGTCACCGCCCTGCTGCGCGACGCGAAGACGGACGCCCACCGGACCGTCCTCTTCCGGTGTGATCGCGCGGTGCCGCGCAGCCTTTACCAGCCGGTGATGGAGGCGATCGCCCGGGGGGGCGGCATCATCGCCGCCGTCGGGGACGCTCCCGCGCCAGCCGGTTCCAAACCCTGAAACTTTCCCCTTTTTTTACCATGAGCACTCCAAACCAAGCCCGGACACCCGATCAGCTCCTCCGCATCTTCTCGCAAAGCCGGTTCCTGTTCGGAATCGTCGTGGCGGTGGTTCTCCACCTCGTCCTCATCGCGGTGACCTCCGTCGGTTATCTCCGCGACCGGGTGATCGACCCGGAAGGAGCCGCCGCCCGCAAACAGGCCGCTGAAATGGCCACTGCCACACCGGCTCCGGAGGCCACTCCCGACGCTGCGGCGACACCCGCCCCCGCCCCCGCCGCCATGGCCGTGGCCTCGCCCACTGTTGCCCCTCCGGCACCGGCACCGGAACCGGGGAGCGATGAGGCCATCATGAAAGAGCGGGCCGGTTCTCCCGTGATCCAATCCATCACGGAGACCGCTTCGCCCGGGGAAATCCCGAAGGAACCCGGGGATGAAGGGCTTTCTCTTGAGGCGACCAATCCCGGCCGGTGAGCTTCCTTGCCTCCATAGGGAAAGGAGCGGATGCCCGTGTCCGCCTGCTGACGGCGCTTCCGCTCCTGATCGGCGGCCTGCTCGGGCTGCTCTGGTGCGGCTTCCGGCTGCCCGGGGTGGTGGCGTGGGTGCAGCCGCAGACGGAACTTTATGCCGGGGCTCTCGCACACGGGTTCCGCGGGAGTCTCGGCATCCTCCGTTTTACGGGCGTGGCGCTCTTTGCGGTGGTCCTGCTGGCGGGCGGGCTTGGGCTCAGCCCGGGCCGGAGCCGCGTGCGCCTGATCCGGCTCGGGTATTACGCCGGGTGGCTCTGGATCGCCCTCCATAGCCTGATGGTCTGGCGCTGGCTCGGGCTCGCATCGGAGCACGGATGGCCGCTTGCAGGGGAGAAGCTCACTGAGATCACCCTTTTCTTCTGGCGGCTGCGTCTCCTCTGGCCGTTCTGGGCTCTGGGCGGGCTTGCCTTCTTTCTTTATCTCCTCTCCCGGCGGGCCTGTGTGGCGGCGGCTTATGGCATCCCCGTGGACGGGCCGACCTCCGGGGACCGGATTCTCGAAAACCTGCGCACCGGCGGACGCGAGCCGGTCTATCGCCGCAGCCTCTGGCGCAGCGGAGTGCTTCATTTCGTCGCGCTCATCGTCATCCCGTGGCTCCTGACGATGCCTGGTTGCGTGACCGATTACGAAGTCCCCCACGGAAGCGGCGACCCGGTCGTCGCGCTGGTGCGCACGGTGAAGCCGCAGAAGAAAAAGCCCCGGCGCAAGCTTGCCCTGCGGCCCAACTCCGCCATTCTCTTCAACGCGCCGGACCTCGATGACTCGGCACTGAGTCAGGAAGTGGAGGAATCGACCCTCCAGACCTACAGTGCGGATAACACCGGGGCCGCCGGTTCCGGCAGGATGGGGGCGGGCGGCGGGACGACCGGCGGCTGGCCCGAAGGGACCGGGCAGGGGCTGATCCGCTTTGTGCGGCTGGAATACTCCGGGGCGGATTGGGACGACGGGATGGGGGCCGTGGACGATGCCGACGCCAACTTCCTGCGCGAGTTCCAGAAGGCGACCGGCTTCCGCGTGGCCGAACGGGGCGAGAGCCACGGCATCCGCTCCCTGCGGCGTTATTCTCCGGGGAAAGCCCCTCCCTTTGTCTATATGACCGGCTCGGGGCAAATCCATGTCCCGCAGGGCGACCTCGCCATCCTGCGTGATTACCTCGACTCCGGCGGCATGTTGTTCGCGGACTGCGGCAGCCCCGCGTGGGACCGGAGCTTCCGCAGCTTCGCGGCGGCCCTCTACCCGGGGGAACCGCTGCGGGTGATCGCCGATGATGACCGCATCTTTCAAGCGCCCTATTCCTTTCCCAACGGAGCCCCGCCGCTCTGGCATCATGGCGGGATGAAGGCGCTTGGCATCCGCAAGGATGGCCGCTGGATCGTCTTCTATCACCCCGGAGACATCAATGACGCGTGGAAAACGGGGCACTCCGGCATTGATTCCCGCATGGCCGCCGGGGCCTTTCAGATGGGGATCAACATCATTCACTACGCATTCACCCACTATCTGGAGGCGACCCGGGCGGAACGCAAATGATGAAGCTCCTTGAATATTTGGGCTGGGTCGGGATCGGCTCAATCGCGCTGGCCGCGGGGGTCTGGGTCGGGATGGCCGCCGCCTTCCGGCGCGGTCGGCCCGGCTGGGCGGTCGGCGCGGTGGGGATGGCGGTGCTCGCGCTCGGTTTCGCCCGGTGGAACTCGGCCCGCATCACCGCCATCGAACCGGACCCGAAAGAAATTGCGGCAGCGATTGAAAGCGGCCGGACGGGGAGCATCTACGAAGAGGCGGCCCGGGAAGAGCCGCTCTACCGCCGGGGAGGCAAACAGCGGCGGATCGGCACCGAGGCAGCCCTCCCGGACGACCGGCTCCAGAGCGGCCCGCCCGCCGGCTGGAACCCGCTCCATCCACTGCCGCAGGAGGCGCAACCGGCCCCGGCCCCCCGTTACCTGCCCCGGGCGGAGCTTAAAACAGCCAACCGGTGGGATATCCTCAACCTCTTCTTTGCCCGGCTGACCTTCTGGGGGTCGCTCCCGCTGCTGGCGTTCCTCTACCTGCGCCGGTTCAATGCCCGGGAGGGGAACCCGTTTCCGCTGCCGGTATCAGGCCGCTGGACGGAAATCCTCTCTCCCCCGGAGGCCCTGCGCTCCATCCCGGAAGAAATGCCGGAGGGGCTCACCACGACGCTTGACGACATCGCCCGGCGGGGGGAGACGTTCCTGTGCCTTGCCCCGCGCCCGGCATCGCTGGAACGGCTCTGGCGCTTGCGGATCGGCAGGCGGGGATGGTGGGAACTGCCGGTGGATGACGACCCGCCGCTCCGGCACGGGGCGGATCTGGAGTTTCTCTTCGAGGCGCTCTGGTTCAACCGGATGGCGTTCTTCCTGCCAGACCGGACGCAGGACCCCTTCGTGCTCGGCTACCTGCACGACCTGCTTGCAAGCCGGGCCCGGCTCCGGGCCACGACCCGTACCCCCGTCACCATCGTGATCCCCGCCCCGGTCGCAGAGCGTTTCCCGCGATGGGAATCGTTCACGGACCTTGCGGCACACACCGGCATCCGCATTTGTATCGACTTGACGCCGTCACATTAAAGTCGTTTGCCACCATGAATTGCCACGCTCCCCCTTCCCCACGCAACGCCGCATTCAGCCGGATCGAAATCGCTCTGATCCCCGGTCTGGTCGGGAACTTTTGCCTACCCTTGCAGCGTTTTCCATTACGGCGGCGCGCAACCATGAACGGGAAAGGGAGGCTCCTCTTTTTTGCTTCTCCTTATGAAAACAGACGGTGCACCCCGGTCTCGTCGAGCGGTTCCTGATCCGAATGCGGGTGCCGTCGCGGCATTTACCCTGCTCGAACTGCTGCTCTCCGGCACGATCATGGCGCTGGTTCTGGTTTTGCTGCTCCGGATCACCGGGTCCATGCAGGAGAGCTTCCATCGGCTCAACTCCGCCGTGAACCAGCGGCAGGATGGACGAACGATTCTGGCTGCCCTCTCCGGGGAACTCCGGGAGACGCTGACCGTTCCCGCCAGTGGCTTTCAGGGAGCCGCGCCGGGAGGGCGGCAGTTCCGCTTCCTTATCAATCCGCCGACCCTCTCCCCGGCCCTGACGCATTCGGACACCCTTTTCTGGTCCTCCAACACCCGGTCGGCATCCGGCGGGGCGGTCCTGCTCGGCTACGCGGTCCGCTGGGATACGAGCGTTGCGGACCAGCCGCGCCCGTACCTCTGCCGGATGGTCATCCCGTTCCCGGCAAGCGGGGAAATCCTTGGCGATCTCCAGAGCGACCCTGCCGATTCCGCCGGTCTCTGGCCCGATGATGATCTCTTCAACACCTACGCCCCGGGAGACGCCGCTCACGGTTACCGCGGCTGGCTCTCCGATCAGGTGCTCGCTCTTTACATCCGCGCCCTCGACCCGCTGCATGAACCGATCACCCGTGCCGCCGGGGAACTCACGCTGCGGACCGGTTACTTCCAGAGCCGCGTGACGGTGACGCCGGAAACCGCCGGGGAGGAGGCTCAGAGAGCCTACGACTCGCTCAAGGGCTACCGGTACCGCAATCCGCCCGCGACCGGGGCCTGGGTCAACCGTTACGGCCCGGCCCTCCCGCCCGCGATCGAGATCGCCGTCGTGGTCGCCACTCCCCGTTCCCTCATGCACCTGAAGGAGATTCCCGCGCGGGTTGCCGGTTCGCCCGACGCCATGTGGAGCGACATCGCGGAGTACCTCGGGAATCTCCCCGCTCCCGTGCGAAAGGAAGCGCGGGTCTATTCAACCGTTGTCCCCCTTCCCGCCGAACCATGAGCCGCCTCTCCCGATTTCATCCCGGCCGGGGCAGCGCCCTGGCGATCCTCCTCCCGATCCTGGGGCTCCTCCTGCTGCTGATCGTGACGCTGCTTGGCATCGTCGCCTCGGAGAACCGGCAGGCGGTGGGGGTGCTCGCACGGCATCAGGCCGAAACGTTCGCGCAGGTCGCCCTCAATGAGATCGCCGCGAAGCTCGACACGATCCCCCCGGATAAACACTGGGCCGCCGCGCCCGGGCGCATCCGCTACTGGAACGGGAGCGACTGGAACAACGTCATCGACCTCCACAGCGGCAATGCCGCCGACACAAACGATCCGGATCAACAGACCGACCTCAACGGCCCGCTGGCCGACGGCACCCCGTTCATCCTCCCGGTAAACGCCGAGTACCCGGGCGCCCCGGTCATGAAGCTCGACTGGCGTTACCTTCTGGAGGACGGCGCCATCGTCCCGGCCCCGCTCCCGCCCGGCAGCAAGGCGGTGGCGCGGTTTGCCTACTGGGTGGATCTGGAGAACGCCCGCGTCAATATCAACACCGCCGGTTTCGCGATGACCCGGCCCGACTATCATCTGGCCGATACCCCGGTCGATACCGTGCTCGCCCATTACGCGGAGGAGGTCTGGGGCTGCAATCCGTGGCTGACCGACCGGGTGGGGATGACCGAAAGCGGGCCGGTCTTTCCCCCGCTCAATCGCGCCGCCGCCCAGCGCCTCACCCCGCAGAACCTGACCGGGCACCCGAGCGCCATCGACCTCTCCCGGCTCGAAGGGATATCGGTTGAGGAGAGCTTCAATACCTTCCGCTACGCCGGATCGTACTTCCTGCGGGCCGACGCGCTCAATGCCATCAGCGACATCACCCACTGGAGCCCGCCCGCGGGCAGCCCGGACCTGAGTGTCCGCTTTTTCTCCTCTCCGGAAGATTGGCAGCGGATCGTCAGCCGCGAGAGCTGGCTTAAAAACAAGGCCTACATCACCACACGCGGGCGCACGCCGGAAATCACCCCGTGGGGATTGCCCAAGATCGCGCTCACCCTGTTGGCGGACGACGGAAACGCCCTGAACGACCTGACCGATACCTTCTGGCGAAAGAGCCTCTGGCCGGACGGCGCGCGCCATGCCGACACCTACACGGAAGATACCCGCCGGGTGCAGATTCCCGCGCAACAGCCGATGACCCGTTCCGGCGATCCGCAGCGGGACCGCCTCGGCGACATTCTGGCCGCGCCCAGCCACAACCAATCCACGATCTCAGGCATCATGACCCTGCTCCGGGGCGTGCTGGAAACCCCGATGCCCGGCTACGCCGCCAGCCTGTGGGAGAAGTACGACGCCGCCCCGGGCGGAGGAGAGCAGACCGCGTTCGAGCTTCTCGCCTTTGCCGACGGAGCCCTCAACGGCCAGAGCCCCGGACTGGCCTTTGTCACCCCGTTTCTCGATCTGCAGGACCATACCCTCTATCAACGGGCGGGCAGCTTCCCTTCGGCGGACGGCACACGGATGCTCTCCTCCGCTGCCGCCCCGTTTTTCTGCAACGAGTTTGTCCTTCAGGCCGAGCCGGTCTCCTACCGGGATGTCAGCCTCGTCCGCCACGGCCTGTATGAGAGCGTCCGGGCGCTCCACAGCGGGGATGAAACCTCCGGGAATTACAACGATTACGTTCTGGTCAACCAAAAGGCGGGCAACAACCCCAAACCGAAGGCGATCCTCACCGGCCAGCGGACTGGCGGGGTGAATGTTCTTCTCTATCTGCTGCGCGATTTGCAATCCAAAGACGAATGCTTCATCCGCATCCGCCTGCAACCCGAACTGATCGCCGCGCCGCATTACGGCTGGCGGCAGCCCTCGCTCAAATCGTTCTCGGAGCGGTTTCTCATCTACTTCACCAACAGCAGCCTGCAATGGAGCTGCGACGACCCGCTGGCCCCGGGCGGCTCCCTCCGGCTCGACCTGAGCGATGACGCACTCGGCCCGACCTTTCCCTCGGCGGGTTACTCCGTTGAATCGACGGCCCGGCAGATCTGCTTTTCAGTCAACGGCGTTCCCCCGGAGAGCACCCCTTCCGGGCCGGGCTACCGCCTCCCGCCGCTCGATCAGTTCGCCTCCATCATCGTCGGGCCGTTTACGCCCGGCACGGTGATCTCCTCCCTCCGCATCCGGCTCCGGATCACGGCCAGTTCCGCCGCACGACCGGGCGGGGGGCGCAACAGCTTCACCCGTTATTTCCAGTCGTTTCCGGGAACAGGGGAGAACCTCGACCCCGAGTCCCCCGGATTTGCCGGGGCGATTGACGACACGCTCCCGGAGTTTCGCTTCAGCGATATCGACACCGCCAGCCCGGTCCCCCGTTTCGCCTCGATTGAAGCGATCGACCCGCGCAATGCCCGAACCGCAAAGGAGTGGCACCCGAATCCCGATGACGATCATACCCTGGGCGATGACAACAGCCACTACCTCGCCGCCAAAGCCTCCTCCACCATGGATGAGAGCGATTTCTCGCGTCCGTCGCCGCTCTTGCAGGCCATTCGCGGCAGGCTCCGGTACGAGGCCCTCCGGCAGGTGAAAGGCGGGCTCCCCGGCCACCGGATCGAACGGCAGAACGCCTCGCTCATCCTTGGTCTGCCGGGCGTGGGCCATCTCTCGGGCATCCCGACCGGGATCGCCTCCGGAACGCCGTGGGAGACCCTGAAATTTCACAAAACCGCCGATCCCGTGCCCGACTGGCTGCTCTGGAACCTCTTTTACGTCCCGTATGACCGGAGCATTGCCAACCAGACGGATGGCAAGCTCAACATCAACGCCATGCTCCACCCGTTCGGCATCCGGCGGACCCGCCCGCTCGAAGCGTTGCTGGCCGACCGTGTCACCGCCCCTGCCAACCCGGCCACCCTGGCCGCCGCGATTGCCGGGGGCCCGGCTTCCCCTTCCGGCTCCCTGCCTTCCGATCTCTTCGTCTATCAGGGCCAGATCTGCGATGTGCCCGGCTTCGCCGACAACGGCAACGAATACGAGCGGGAAACCCTCCCGCGCGATCTCGCCGACCTGATCACCACCCAGTGTGACGACTTCCGGGTCTTCCTCATCGTCGAGCCGCTCCGGCAAACGCGGGACGGAAGGCTCCTGCCGACGACGACCCGGCGGATCGAAGCCACCTTGAGCCGTACTCCTGATGCCGGGCCTTCCGGCTACGCCTTCAGCGATCTCGACGAGTCCGTCCCCCGGCAGTTTTCGGTTCATCTCCGCGGCGAGTTTCTGGCGGAGGGGAACCGCGCCCCGAGGCACAATGTCTATGATACCGCGATCAAAAGCGTCCACCGCTCCCCGCTGGGGGCTGACCGGCGACCGGACACCGGGGATGACTGGATCATCCCGCAACGGATCGACCTGACCCGCTACCGGGAGGTGAAGTAACCTCTGTCACCCGCATCGGCTCAACGATGTGAGCCCGACGCCGCTTTTCCGGTGCGAACGGGGCCGCCATGGTTCCGGGGTCTATGATACCCACTCGTTTCCATTTCCGGGCCTTTCGGACCGGTTCCTTTTTTCCCTCCGCCTTCCGCCGTGACGTGTCCGGAAATCCCCACGCCCTCGGGACAAGCGATCGCAAAGCGTCGGCATGACCCCTTCCCGATCCGCGATTGAGAAAGGACCGATCCGCCCGCCCTCACCGGGAGAGGCGGAATCGGGGGAACCGCACGACCGGCTTCGCCTCCCCGCGCGGGAAGTGCCCGTCAGGGGGAATTACGATGTGGTCGTCTTTGGCGGCGGCCCGGCGGGAGTGGCGGCGGTGGTGGCGGCGGCCCGGCAGGGAGCGTCCGCCTGCCTGATTGAAGGGCAGTCGTCGCTCGGCGGCGTCTGGACCACCACGTTTCTTCTGAACGCATCGGACTGGCGGCGCAAGAACGCCCTGATGCTGGAGATCGAAGCCCGCGTTGAAAGCTTGAGCGGACGACCGCTGCGGCGCGATCTCTCCGGCATTCACCCCGCCGTCAAAGAGAGCTTCTACAGTTCGCCGGAGTGGATTCGGATCGCGCTGGAATCCGTGGTGAACGACTCCGGCGCGGACCTGCGCCTTTACACCCACCTGAGCGGCGTCCGGATGGATGCGGCGGGGCGGCGGATCGAGGTCGCGCTCACCGAATCGCGCGGCGGGTGCGAGGCATGGCGGGCCAAGGTCTTTATCGACACCACCGGAGACGGGAATCTCGGCGCGATGGCGGGATGCGGGTTCGAGATCGGCCGCCCGGAGACGCAGGAGACCCAGCCGATGAGCGTCCACGCGCTGGTCACCGGGCTGGATGAGAAGGCGATGCGGCCTTACATGCACGGGCTGCCGCCGGAGCCGGGCCGGGTACGCAAACGGCTCTCGGAGGAACTGGAGCGGGCCGGGTTCTCCGCCTCGTATTCCTATCCGTGCATCAGCCAGATCGGCCCCGGCCTTTTCTTTTTCTCCGTCAACCACAGCTACGGGGCCAAGGGGATCGACCCGGCGGCCCAGACCCGTGCCAGCGTCGGGGGACGCGCGGAAACGGCGGCGGCGATTGCGGCCCTGCGTTCCCTTGGCGGGATCTGGGAGCGGATCGAACTCGCCGCGACCTCCACGATGGGCGGCATCCGCGAAGGCCGCCGCATCCACGGGCTCTATACCGTGACCCGGGACGATGTGATCGCCGGGCGGGAGCACGACGACGCCATCTGCCGGGTGACGTTTCCCGTGGATGTCCACTCCACCGACCCGAAGAAAGGGAAGTCGTTCAGCAACGAAGGAGTCGAAGCCCGGCCCTATCATATCCCTTTGCGGGCGATCATCGCGCGGGATGTCGATAACCTGGCCATGGCGGGCCGCTGCATCAGCGGTGACTTTGTGGCCCATGCAAGCTATCGCGTCGTCGGTAACGCCGTGGCGATGGGACATGCCGCCGGGGTGCTGGCCGCCGCCGGAGCGAAGGGCGGACGGCATCTGCGGGATATTCCCTTCGCCGACCTCCGCGACGCCATCGGGCCGATCATCTGATCCCATCCACCCGTCCTGCCAAATGAAACCGTCTCCTCTCCTGCTCCATCTCCTGCTCCTGATCGTCCCGGCTTCCGCCCGGTCGCAGCCGCAGCAGCCGCCAATACCGGAAAAGCTTCATCTCTTCCTGCTGGTGGGGCAATCCAACATGGCGGGGCGGGGGGCGCTGGAGCCACCCGCCGACCGGACCGCCTCGGAGCGTGTTCTGAAATGGAGCAAGGAAGGGAAATGGCTTCCGGCGGTGGAACCGTACCACTGGGACAAGCCGGGGGCCGGGGCCGGGCTGGCGAAAACCTTTGCCGAAGCGGTGACGGAGAGTGATCCGGAGATCACCGTCGGCCTGATCCCGGCGGCCGTCGGCGGTTCACCGCTGGCGATGTGGAGCCCGGGGGCCTGGTTTCCATCCACCCGCAGCCATCCCTATGACGATGCCATCGCCCGCGCCCGGGCAGCCATGGCCAGCGGCACCGGCACTCTCAAGGCGATTCTCTGGCATCAGGGGGAGAGCGATTGCGTCCGGCACCGCAGCCTGATTTATGAGGAAAAGCTGCGCGAGCTGATTACCCGCTTCCGTCACGACCTTGGCGATGAACAACTCCCGTTCTTCATCGGCCAGCTTGGCCGGTTTCCGGAGAAACCGTGGACCGATGATTACCGGCGGATCGACGAAGCCAACCAACATCTGGCTCAATCCATGACCCATGTCTGGTCTATCTCCGCGGAGGGCTTGCCGGGCAAGGGAGACAAACTTCATTTCAACACCGAAGCGCTCCGCCTCTTCGGTCGCCGGTATGCGGAGGCGTACCTCCGGTTCACCCGGCAGGAGCCCGGGAAAGGCGGGAAATAGCCCGCCCCCCGGAGCGTTTCCTACCGTTTGCCGAGTTTCTTGAGTCCGGCTTCCGGCAGGGCGACGCGGAACCCGAGGTAAACGTAGCCCGGGTAGCCGGGGTTGTTGAACTCCCGGTCATGGTTGCGCTGGCGGTAGTTGTAGTACCCCCAGGAGCCGCCCCGGATGGACCGGTAGATGCGGGGCCGGGCAGCCTCCTCCTCCGGGGTGATGCCGTATGGCCGGTAGAGATCGTCACACCATTCCGTCACGTTCCCGGCGAGGTCGAGCACCCCGTCGCGACTGGCTCCCTGCGGGTAGGAGCCGACCGGCGTGGTTCCCGTACCGATCAGGGACGGGTTCACGGGGTCGATCTGCAAGGCGGCCTTGAGGCGGAAATTTCCGTGCCGATGGGGCACCGGCTCTTCCTTGCCCCACGGATAGGGGCGGTTCTCGCCGCGGCCGGTGGCCACGTATTCCCATTGGGCCTCCGTCGGCAGGTGGAACCCGTCGGCCCCGGCATCGCGTTCCCCGGTTTTTTCATCATAGGCCGGGGTCAGGTTGTTTTGCCGGGAGAGCCAGTTGCAGTATCGGATGGCATCGTTCCAGTCGACGTAGATCACCGGGTCGTTATCCCGCCATGAGAAGCCATCGCGGAAGGTCTTGTGCTCCGGGTCGAACGCTTCGTACTCGGCGTTGGTCACCTCATGTCGCCCGATGGCGAAGGGGGGAAGGGTCACCTTGCGTGTCGGGCGTTCGTCGGGTTCCCCCTTTTCCGTTCCCATGGTGAAGGAACCCCCGGGGATGGCGACGAGATCCAGCCCGGGCGCGGGCACCTCCGCTCCCCCGGCGAATGGCTGGACCGGGGACCACGCGAGCGATTCGATCACCACGTCCCCACGGTCATCATGCCATTCGGAGACGACCTTCTGCCCGCTCCGGTGGGGATGGATGCAGAGCAGTTCGAGCGTTTCCGGGGCCTCCCCGGGAGTCCAGATCACCGAGACGGTGCGGGCTTCCCCCTTCGTGGGCGGCATGAAGATCGGCAGATAGGTGGCGTTCTGCGGTTTCTCCTTCTCCCCTTCCCGCAGGGGCTGACTGGCGCGGAGCGTCAGCCGGGCTTCCTCGCTCTTCGCGTTCCGGTAGCGGATGCGGAAGTTGATCGCCCCCTTGGGGAAGGCGGCCTTCCACCGCGCCCCGTCGTCCTTGCCGGAGGGAATCAGCAGGTTCCCGTCGCCCTCCCTTGCAGCTTCCCCAAGCAGTTCGGCCTGCGCATTGGGCAGTTCCTTCCAATCCCCGGAAGCCACGCCGCCGAAGATCCAGGTCCGGTTGGAGAGATGGTAGCCATGGGCGCTGTTGACCCTGGTTTCCTTCCCGATGATCTCCTTGTTGCCGGAGATTTCGTAAACCGGCTTCCCGTCGCGAAGGAGGCGCACCTCCGGTGTGCCGGGGGCCTGTGGGATGCTGGCGTGGGCAATTCCGGCGGGCTGGTCAAAGCGTTGCGTTTTACCGGCGAGGCGGATTTCGAGCGTGGCCGGACGGGTCAGGAAGGTGGTGACATGGACCTCGTCCTCCACGTCGTCATGGATCTGGTCCACGGGATTCCAGGTGCCGCGCTCGGCGGTGATGTCGATCCACCGGTCCAGGCGGGCGTCCCAGGCCCGGGTCTGGTATTTGGACCGGTTGCGGTAGATCAGATAAACGCGATCCTGCACAACCTCGGGTTGCCGTCCTGTCTTGAACCACCGGGCGTAATAGCTTGTGACATCGAGCGTCGCCTCATCCCGTGACAGATACGCCTGGGCTCCGTAGGGGACGCCGCCGCTCCAGCGCGAGGGGAAGAGAAACGTATCTTCGTTGAAATCGTTCCAGGTGACGATCTCCACCCAGTCGGCCCCGTTGCGGACGATCCCCTCCCACACCGCGCAGTAGCCTTGCAGGCCACGGTAGTCCCGCAGGTTTGAACTGTTCATCGCGGGGGTGACCCCCGCCATGAAGATTTTCCCTTCTTCGAGAGTGACCTTTCGCGCCCGGATATTGTTGGCGATCTGCTCGGCCGGGGTGCAATCCGGCAGGAAGGTAAAGATCCCTCCCATGTGAGGTTGCCCGCGAAAGAACCGACGGATCACCTCTTCGCTCCAGATGATCGAGAACCGTTCGGGAAAAACGAACGGGACGAATACCGGATCGAACCCGTTTTCATTCAGCTTCCGGAGGGTGGGGGTATAATAGGGGACGGTCCCCGCCCAGGCGGAGAGGACGAAACGATCGCCCACCTTGAGCGTGTTGGGTTTCCCGGCCAGCCGTTGGGCCATATCCATCACGTTGTGGGGTGCGGTGCCGCCGCCATTCACATCGGGCGACATGAAAAGTTCGAAGCCGGTCCCGAGTTCTTCCGCCGCCTGGTAGATTGCTTCCACGGCGGTGACGTAGGGGCCGGGTTTGCGGTCTTCCCCGGTCTTGCCCACGAGCCATGACCCGGCGTTGAGGGCGAAGCCGTCGATCCCGTAAGCCTGAGCGAGGGCGATCTCCCGCTTGTAGAATTCCACATCCCGGAAGTAGCAGACCATGTAATGGGCAAAGACTTTTTTGGGCAGTGGAGGTTCCCCGGCTTTGGGCGATGGGACTTTTTCCTTCCCATACATCGCGGGAGGGGTGATGAGCAGGAGACCAAGCAGAAGGGAGCGGAGCAGGGGAATGAAGCGCATGGCGTTGTTAATGAGGCGTATCTCATCAGGGGAAGGATGTCCCGAAAATCCGGTGTTCGCTCACATCGTTGAGTTTCCTCTCCGGCCGGTCCGCGGCGACCGTTGTCATTCAACCCGTCCATCAACTCCGCCAAAAGCCGCCTCTGGTTTGCGAGTCCGTACTTCATGCCCGATGAGCAATTCATCGAGGGCCTGATGCACCCGAAGGGGATGCTCATCGACGACGGCTACTGCACCATCGGCACCGCCAGCTTCGACAACCGCTCATTCCGCCTCAACTTTGAAGTCACCATGGTCTTCGCCGACGAGGATTTCTCCGCCTAAGTGCGGAAAATATCAAGGGTTAGCCATCGCTGCCCATGAGGTACAGGGCGAGGAGCGGCGCCAGATTCAATAACAGAATGCCAATCTTGTAAACGGCCATCCCCCCGTAATGGATGGCGTCAAAAGTGCTGTCGGAGAGTTGGAACCACCGACCATGAAGCCCTCGTATCCAGTCTTTTGCAAAGACGAGCACGAGGAACCAGATCATCAGGATGCCGTAATTGACGACCAGCGACCAAAGCAGCAAGTGGCATAGGAAATTCGGGTTCATGATGGTCTCCTTTTTCAGGCAGCTTACAGCACAATCGTTTGTAAATTCCCCCCCGGATGTAAAGTCTGCATATTCTCCACCGGAGCAGGAAACCGTTCGGCCAATGATCGTGGTAAATCCTCTCCGGAAATATCGCGAGGAAGGATCAAGCGATTGCCTGGCTGCCGGTAAACCCTTCGTCCCCCAGCCTCTCCAGGTCAATGCCGGGGAGGCAGTTGAGCCGCTGATAAGGGCGGTTGGTTGTACAACCGAAGCGGGTCATCAACCGCTCATACCCGCTCCCTCCCGTTTCTGAAGCAGTGGCATTGATCTGCGAATACGGAGGATACAGAGTGACTTCGGAGTAAATGAGGAGGGTGTTTTCTCCTGTCAATCTTGTCGAATTTTTGGGTGTCGCCGGTAGTCCACTTACTGTCAGCGCCAATATCTCGATTTCGCCGCTTGGGGGCAGCGTGTAGGCAGCGGACGTCGCCGGGGCTCACATCCGATTCTGCTTTTCCAAGGACAATTTCAGGTTGTCGGCGGCCCATTTCCCGTGATTTCATGGGGTCACCAGGGAGCGGGGCGGCGCGTGATCGTTCTGCTTCCGGAATCACGATGAATCCCTCGGACAAGATTTTTGCGTTGTGGGACGAGTTGGCGGACTTGCCGCTGGCCGAAACGCGCGAGGCCATCGACCGGCTGTTCAGCCGGATCGCGGAACGGATCGGTGCGGACAATGCCTTCTGGGTGGGCGTCGCGCGCGTGCAGGATGCCCCTGCTGCGAAGAAGGACATTCTGTATGGGTGGCGGTTGCGCGCGGCCGAACGCTGGCTCCCGCGTGCGGAGGAGAACCCGGAATTCATCCGCAAGGTACTCGCCCACATGGAGCGCGATCCGGGCATGAGCACGCGGAAGATCATCAGCGAGTCGGGGCGCTTCCGCACCTGCCGGCTACGCGACGGGTTCATCGATTTCGAGGCGTTCCGCCGCACGCCTCAATATCAAATGTATTTCCAGAAAGGCGGGATCACCGACCGCATCTGGTGCGTGTTTCCGGTGAACCAGGACGCGGAGTCGCTCTTTGCCTTCGATCGCATTTGCCGGCGCAGCCGTTTCACCTTGGAGCACGAGCAGTTCGTTGCCCACGCCCTCCGGGGCATCAAGTGGTTTCACCGCCAGCTCCTGCTCAACCACGGTCTGCTCGTCGGCCACGCCCCGCTCTCCCCTGCCCACCGGCGCCTGCTCCCCCAACTGCTCTCGGGTAAAACAGAAAAGGAAATCGCCGAGGCTCTGGGTCTCAGCCGCGCGACCACGCACAAGTATGTCACCGACATCTTCCGCAGCTTCAATGTCTCCAGCCGCGCCGGGCTCATCACGCTCTGGATGGGCGGCACCTGATTGGAAGCCCCCCTTCTATTTAGCAAGGTAGGCGGGGTTGGCGGAGTTCGCGTAAACTCCCTTCCGGCAGATGATTTGCACTGCCTCAAAGCACAAGGACCAAAAAAATGCGCATCCCTTTTCTATTGGCGACACTGGCGGCGACGGCGACAGCCTCGGCCGGAACCCTGACGTTCAATCCCGACACCGGGCAGATCAATGGCGCCAGCTCGGTGACGTGGAAGGGCGTCACGATCAAAGCCGGTAAATTGGTAAACGGTGCGCAGGAGTTCCTCGTCCTCGGCGACCTGAACCTTGCCGACAACGACGTCCTCACCGCCACCGATGGGAGCGCGATGGCCATGCGCCTCATCATCGCGGGGGATAGCAACATCGCGCAGGGCGCCATCATCGACGTCTCCGGCAAGGGAGCGGTCGGCCGCGCTGGCGGCGGGAGCGGCGGTCTGGGCGGCAGCGGCGGTACTGGCGGAGCGGGCGGGCGATGGCTTAACTTGTTTTCCACCGTTTCCGCGCAGGCTGGAGTGTCTGGCACGGCGGGAGGAGCCGGCGGCAGAGGCGTCAACAACAGCTCCCCGACGTCCGCTGGCGGTGCGGCCGGGATCAAGGGAGCGGATGGCGCGGGAGGAGAGAATGGAGAGGACGGCGTTCATCGGTATGGCGACCGGGCGGAATCGAACGGTGATGCTTTTGACGGAGCGGGTGGACTGGGAGGTCTGGCGGGCGGTGCCGGAGGCAATGCGCCGAACCCTGGCGAACCCGGCGGAGCTGTCGCGGGCACGAACGGAACCAACGGAGGAGCCGGCGAGGGAGGCCGTTTCCATATCATCACGCCTCTGATACTGGTCGGCGGAAACGGGGGATCCGGCGGAGGGGGTGGGGGAGGCGGTGGCGGTGGTGGATTTGGCGGCCGCGGCGGCTACGGCGGGGGAGGTGAGTGGGGCGAGAACGGCAATGGCTCCGCAAACGGCTTTGGGGGTGGTTTCGCCGGAGGGGCGGGAGGGTACGGTGCGTCTCAAACCTTCTCCGCACGGGGGGTTGCAGGCGGGTCCGGGGGTGCAGGCAGGGACGGCGCGCGCGGCGGAGCGGGCGGCGGCGCGATCGAGCTTCGCTCGTTCGGTCAGGTGACGCTCGATGGCCTCATCGCGGCCAACGGCGCCTCCGGCCCGGTCGTCCTCGCCACGTCTCCCAACCCCGGCTCGTTCGGACAACCGGGAGCCATGGCTGTCCCGGGCGAAGCAGGCCAGCCCGGTAGTCCCGGTAGCGGTGAGGACAACTTCGTAGGGGGGACGGGCGGGGCCGGTGGCTTGCCGGGACAATCCCGGGGCGGGACGGGAGGCGATGGCCGGGATACCAACGGAGGCACCGGACCCTGGGGCCTGCTGACGGGTGGCGGCGGGGGAGGCGGTGGCGGAGCCAGCGGAACTAGCGGAGCCGGTGGCGACGGCGCGAACGGTGGCAGCGGCGGGCTCGGAGGATTGGGCGCTGCCGGAGCCGGGGGCTCCGTCGTGATCTTTACCAGCGCCTTCACCGGCACTGGCACCGTGAACGTGCAGGGGCACTCCCTGATCGGCTCCGGCGCAATCGGGGAGGCCGGTAGATTCGACGTGGCTTCCAACAACGACGCGACCCCGGGCAACTACCTGGTGGGAGACGACGGCCTCTCCACCAAACTTACCGGCCTCGTCACCGACAACCGGTATTTCACCGGCTCCTCAAGCGCGAACGACACGCCCTATCTCTCCGGCAATGTGCTTGCGGATATCCCGCACAACTTCGGGCTCGTCAGCGACCCGGACCGCATCGCCGAACCGACCGGAGCGCCGCAATACGCGATCGCGGTCGTCCGGCGCTTCAGCGAAACCACCGCGCTGGGCGTGAACTATTCCAACTACGACGGCGTGGTTTTCCAGAATCTCACCGACAAGGCCCTCGCCAACCCCGCGATGGGGCAGGGCACCGCAAAAGCCCTTGCGGTCACCAAGGGAATCTCCGACTTCGAGGCGGCCTACAATGACAACCGGGCCGTCGGGAGCGACGACATCGGGCAACTCGACGCCCGCAACGATTGGCTCACCCTCGTGCCCACGTCAGGCACGCGGAGCATCAGCGTGAGCGGCGGCGGATTCAGCGCATCCGGAGACCTCTCGCAAAATGGCGACGCGATCTACCTCATCTCGCCCAAGCTCGATGCGGCGATCGTCGGCGGCGCGACACACTTCCTCGTCGGCACGTCGACGCAGGTGCAGGTCAAGGTGGCAAACCTGAACCTCGACGCCGCAGATGACCTCGCCGTCTCAAGCATCACCGGCGATGGCGCGAGCCTGGGTGTCGCGACAGGCGCATTCCGTCTCTCGGAAGGCGCGTCGACCACCGTCACCCTCGATGTGAACGCCTCCACGCATGGCGAATCCGCGAACGTCGTTTTCGGCAGCAACGATTTCTTCGACCCGGAATCCTCCATCCCTCTCGGCGTGGGCGTCGCGCCATCGGCCGACATAGGCACGCTCGCGCTGCCGAGCGAGCTTCGGGCCGGTCAGGTCGCCACCGCGACCTTGCAGGTGCGCAATGTCGGCGACGGAAACCTCTCGGGCCTCGGCGCGATCAGCAACCTCAACGGAAGCGTCACGAGCACCGGCGACGAGAGCGTCGCGTTCGGCTTCGCCGATGGCACGTTCAGCCTCGCCGATGGAGCCAGCCTGGACCTGCCGGTCGCCGTTTCCAGCACCGCAAAAGGCGTGCAGCACCTCCGCTTCGAGATTGCCTTCGACAATGGTTTCAACGCGGCGAACACCGGCGGTTCCACGACCGTCTCGCGCAGCGTGGACATCCTCGGCCCCACCCCCGTGATCGAATGGAGTGACTTCGAGGGCGAAAAATCCCTGTTCAATTCCAGCGAAACCCCCACCGCGATCTTCGATGGGACCGGTCAGACCCTGGTCTTCAACATCGCCAATCTCGAAACGGTCGTGCACGACTTCACCAGCCTCGAAGTGCTGAATGTCACCCTCGACGGACCCGCCGCCGGGGTTTTCAGCCTGAGCGGGTTTACCAGCGGATCGATTCTCGCGGACTCGGCGGACCGGCTCATGATCCACTACAGCGGCATCCCGTATGCCGGCTTTGCGATGCTGACGCTCTCCACCGACTATCTTGCCGAGGGAGGAGCAGGAACACTGGGGCAATCCTTCACCATCAATCTCGTCGCCGTCCCGGAGCCGCGAACGGCGGTCTTTGTTTCTCTCGCCGCACTCGCCTACGCGGTCTTCCACGGGGCGCGCCGCCTATCCATGCTCCGTTGGTAAGCGCCGGGAAATGAAGTTCCGGCCAAGATGCCGCGTATCTTCTCGAAGCATTGATGAAGCTCCAAGAGCCAATCTCTCGAAAGCGTCTGTGCAAGCTCATGCACACGATGCCGCCACCTTACAACCTGCGCTACCCGTCGTCCACCGCCCACGTGACCACATTACAAAATGGCGAGGCTCTGCCCTCTCTCCCTGAAAAGGGCCGTTTCCAACGAACAAAAAACGAACAAATTTCACCCTCTTCTTACTGCTCCGCTGTGCTGCTCTGTACCGGATGCTCTCCCTCTATAAACGCCATATCCGGGCAACAAAAACCCGCAAGCCTCTGATGATAAGGGATTTGCGGGTGTATTTAGGGATGGTGGGCAGGACTGGATTCGAACCAGTGAAGGCGTAAGCCAGCGGATTTACAGTCCGTCTTTTTACCCTAGAGCTTGACTAGCCTGCACAAAAACTGCACAAATGGCGTTCATGGCTAAAAAACGCTCCCCCCTGGGTGATCTTCCTGCCGGTGTTGGCGTCTATCGGACGACCGACGGCAAGGGGACAAACATGTTCCGTGTGCGGCTGGGTTCCACCTTTACAGGGGGTTCCGTGGTCACCAAAAGTTTCGTGAAGCTCTCGGAGGCGAAAAAGTGGATTTTTGGGGATGCCCAAAAGGAGCAATCCCCCGTCTCTAAAAGTGGGGTACTCAAGGTTCAAAAGGTGGCCGGTCAGGAATCACTTCTGGGTGGGGCTGCTGGCCTCCATGAGGCGATGGATGCAATCAAGCGGTGCAAGGCTGCCGGGATCACCTTGGCGGACGCCGTGACCTACGCCATCAAACATATGCGGAAGCCCGATGAACAGAAAACCTTGCAGGAGGTCTGTGATTTTGTCCTCAAGCGTAAAAAGGTGGAGGGTGCGAGCGAAAAGCACCTCAAAGGGATGAAATCCATTTTCACCAAAGTCTGCGAGGATTTGGGTGCCACTCCGGTTCAGGCCATTACCCGTGAAAAGTTGGAAACATGGCAGGATGAACAGGATGACGTTTCCTTGAACACTCGGATTTCCTACGCTCGGCACCTGAATATTGCCTTCAATGAGGCGGTGGATCGTGGGTGGAGCTTGCTCAATCCTGTGGAGAAATTAAAAAGGAGCACTGAAGCCACGGGTGACGTACAGGTCTGGACTCCTGCCGATCTGGTGAAATTCCTCGCGGCTGCCGTCGAGCATGAACCAAAATTGGTGGCAGGTCTTGTCGTCAAGGCTTTTGGGGGTCTTCGCACGAGTGAACTGCTCCAACTGGAATGGAAGCAGGTTTACACCTCCAAAATTCAGATTCTGGGTAAAACCGCAAAAACCCGCCGTATTCGTGCCGTCACCATGTCAGAAAATTTGATGGAATGGCTCAAGGATTACCGTCCTGAAGAGCCTTCTGATTTGGACAAATTGACGGAAGAGGAAAAGAAGGCAGCTACGATGGTTACGGGCCTTACTGAAAATGGATGGCACGATGCCGTCCAAAGGGTCTGTGAACATGCTGGTCTTGTTCAACCCTCCAACGTCCTCCGTCACTCCTACGGCACGTGTAAGTACCACCTCACCCAATCGGAAACCGAAACGGCTTACCAGATGGGGAACACTCCAGGGGTGGTGATCGCGTGGTACACCTCCAAAGTGGTGGAGGATGCCGATGTCCAAAATTGGTGGAAGATCACCCCTGAAGTCATTAAAGCCTACGCTGAAGGCCGTTTTGACCTAAAAACCTTCAAGGTGACAAAATAATCCCCCTCCCTCCTGTTTTTTGTTAAAATCGTCCTATGTACACGCCCCCCACTTTAGTTCCTCCGCTGACCGTAAACGGGATAGCTCCTGCCTTCGTTGATAAAAAGACGGCGGCGATCTATTTGGAGTCACCAAAGCTCGTGGAGAGGCTGCTTTGGGCAACCCGTCATACTGAAGATAAATGGGTGGTCATTGCGATGAATCAGGAAGGTGATCCAAAGCAGAAAACCTTGATGACCACCATGTCAGTAGAGCAGGCAGCCGAAAGGATTGCACGGGGTGAAAGACCCCCTAAGATCGGCAAAGTGCAAAAATTGCAATGCGTGGTGGATTCCTTCTTCGATCCAGAGGACGAGATCGAGGGTGAGGTTTCCCGTGCATTTCCTGAGTCCTTCAATCCTGATGTGGAGGAAGAGAAGGCTTTGGCCGCTGCTTTCCAGAAGGAGCAAAAGAAGCGTGAGGGGGAACTTGATCGGGCTGAGAAGGAGAGGGCCGAAAAGGCACGTCCAGAACTTTTGAAGGAAAAGGGAGAAACATGGGTGGAGATCGACGTGGAGCTTTGATTCGCTGGAAACGAAGCAGGGCTGTTTGAATCTTGGGGTGAAATCAAACAGCCCTGCGTGGGTAAAGTGAGGCATTGGTGATCCCTGCCCCTTTTGGGATGTCGGTTGGTATATTAAAGCAGCGAAGGCGTCTGTAGGGCCTCATCGCTTTCAGGGGCGGCTTCCGAGTTTCCATTCATCGGCGGAGTGATCGTAACCTCCGGTTTTTCTCCTTTTGAGAGATCGGCTTCTTCCGTGGGTGCCTCGGTCGCGGTCACCGCTTCATTCTTCTTCTCCTCCGGTTGATGGCCGGGGGCTGGAAGGGTGGCGAGCAGGTCTTCGACGCTTTTCAAACGATTGTGAAGCTCCAGATGGGTCGGATAAGCCTGTTTTACTTTATCCAATATTTCCGCCAGGTCTTCTCTGGTGGGTGGGGCACCTGAAGATGCCACACGCCCGGAGCCCGTTTTCTTCTTGAGCTTTTTGTGCTCACGATCCGCATAGAGGAGAACTTCCTTCTCGATCTCCGTTTTACCCAGTTTTTCGGAAGGAAGCGTTTTGGCAATCCAGATCCAGCAGTCCACCTGATCCTCCAGTTTTTCCAGCAGGAGCAATGCGGTGACATGAGCAACATGCGTGGGCTGGCTCACGGTTGCGTCCTTTTGCGCCAGCGCATTGAGAACCGCCCCTGCATCATGGAGGCGGTAGAGGTGGCTATTGGAGTAATTCCAGTACTTTCTGCACAGGATAAAAAAATGCCTCCTCTTATCTTTGAGTTTTTGCTCCGCGTTGCTTCCGAGATGGCAGAGTTCGTGAAAGGCTTCGCACTCCGCAACGCTCGCTTTGCGGCACTTGACAAGCCTGCCAAGGAGGGCCGTGATGGTGGCCTTGGACGGGGCTGCATCGCCATTTTCGTCTTTGAGATAGTGGTGGATATCATCTGCGAGAGCGCTCGGCGTTGTTGGTCCGATTGCAATGACGGGGACAATCCCCTTTTGCCTTGCCCACCAGTGCGAGCGCGATCCATGCCCGAAGATAAAGTGGAGCTTGATGCCACGCTTACCGGCCACATCGGCCAGGGCTTCGTAGAAAAGGCGTTTTGCCTTGTCGCGGTTGAAAGCCGAGACGTTCTTGTTTCTCTCCTTTTTGGTGATGGCTTTGCAGTCAGCCCATACCTGCCTCAGTTCCGGGAGGTGCTCGAAAACCGTTTCGAGTGAGCCTTTCCAGTCCTTCATCGGATGGCAAGGGGCTAGAACAACCGAGATTTTGTAGCCTTTTTCAGAAACTGCGCTGAGTTCCTTCACGGCTTCTTCATCCCACTGATCTGGAGCTGTGGTCTTGATGGTCAGGCGAACCTCCACGCGGTTGGTGGAGATTTCATTGACCAGAAAGAGAGCTTCCGGGGTGTCCGAGTGGACGCATAGAGTCCACTGCGTTTTTCTGTGGATGACATCCCATGCGGCGAGTGTGGCGCCCTTGGTCTCGGTATGAGTATCGTTCAGGGAGATATGACTCACAATGGTCTTCCCTGAGTCCTTGGCCATTATCCCGCATTTCTTGATATCCAGTTCAAGGATCCGGGTGGAATCCTTACGGCGGAGAATGGAAGGGGCTTCTTCTTCTGAGCGAGGAGCCTGCGGCGGTTTGAGCCGTCCAATGTTGTCGGAGTCGTCAAGTTTCAGGGTGAAATCTCCCTGTTTGATCTCGGAAACTCCGACGGGGTTGAGGTTGAGTATGAATTTCGCGACGCGATAACCGATTTTTTTCTCGGTTATCGATTCGCCCTGCTTATTAATGGAATCTGTTTCCATTTTATAAGCATATCAAATTCCTTTCAAGATTTTATCGAAGATTTTATCGAAGATCAAAAAAACATCGAATTGTATAAATAAGTTTTTAACTTTATTTATACAGTCGCTGACTGTTTGGTGAATAAATTTTGTACATAAACTTTGAAATATTCGATATTTTTATAACTTTGAACCCGATTTCTTAATATTAGTTTTTCTCAAAATGAGAAAAATCGCGTCGTTTCCATCAAATTTATTAATACTTCTCCATTCCGAACGAAGGGACATGGAGTACGGGCAAAAGGGTGGGTGTTGGGCAAATTTTGTCGCCGCTCATGGCGTCATGCCTCGTCATGACCCACGGCCTTTTCCTTCTCCGGGTGCTGATCTCCGTTCCTTTTTATCGTGATTTTGGTGACGATCGGCTCACTCTTGCTTTTGCTCATCAGGTGGTGGCTCGGCACCATCCGGACCGTCTGTAGCTTCTGAAGGCCGAGATTTCTCAGGATCTTTTGCAGATTTTTGCCTTCGATGCTCACGACCGTGGTGGAAAAGCGTAGCGTGATGATCTCTGCACCACCCCCCGATAGAGAGGAGTGAACATCCAGCAGGTGCCCGTAGGGGAAGGCGTAAATTCCCCCGATGATCTCGAAGTAGATCAGAAAGGGAATTTCCCGGTCGGCAGTTTCGTAGCAGGGAGTGAATGTTGGAGGATTTTCGGTGTTCATAGGTCAATGTCGGGAGTCGATTCTTCAGATGTCGAAGAGGGGGCAGAGGTAGGGGAGGCCATTGGGGGTGTCGTCGGAAGAGGCACAGAACTGGTTTTGGAACGAACGAGGGACGCCCTCCGCTTGAGAATGGTCTGGGACTGCTTCACGCAGAGTTCCTGAACCAGTTCGATTCCGGCCTTGCGCTCGCTGGTTTCGAGAATGCGCCGTCGCAGGTTCAGTTTATTGTTGGTGTAGACCCGGCACTCCGATCTACCTCTCGATATGGAGACGTAGAATTGTTCCCGGTTCACCATACGGCTTGAGCCGTTGGCAACGACGATCACAGCCTCGGCGGTTTTCCCCTGGGCCATATGAGAGGTCAGGCAGTAGCCGTGGGTGAAATGGTGGTAGTCCCTGGGAAGGATGCGGCCATCGGTGAGGATGATCTGGCCATTCACGATCTTTTCGATCTCTGCAGTCGTGCCGTTGACAAAGTGATGGAAGGCATTCGCTTTCCCACCGCTCTTTGGCTTGCTGGTCCTCTGCTTTCGGTTCGCCTGAAACAGGATCAGATCCCCTCGGCAGAAAGGACGCTTCTCAAATTCCCCCACATCAAAGCCTCCACCACTTCGCGGGTCAAAAAGACAGACGTCGTTATTCGCTCTGCGTACCCTGAGCAACAGGCGTTTGCGAGGTGAACTTGAATCATCAACCTTTCCGACCACGGTTACCTGCTCGTTTACTTCAAAGCCACCCACTGCTTTGTAAAACCCGATCTTGTGTCCAACTTCGTATTCAGAGACGCATCGCTTCTTTGCCTGCGTCCAACCTTCCGAGCGGAAGGTATCCATCGTGACATCATCTCCTTCCGGAAGGGTGCCGTCCTTTTGCAGGCAGGTGCGAACGTTTTCGGTCACCGCATCAATCTCTGCCCAAGTGGGGGCTGTCATGACGACAGGAGCTATTTCTCCAGCCTTTGGTTTTCCCGCTGCTCTGACGATGTCGACATACGCCTCCGCAGCTTCCTGTTGGTAGCCCTTCGATTCGAAAACCCACTTTTTGTGATCCAGAATATCCAGTGCCTTTTGTGGGTCGTTCTTTGCTGCCCACTCGACAGCATTGCGGTAGAATTGTTCTCGCTGTCGCCGGATGGTCTGGATCTGAAGGTATTTGTAGTCAGAGTAGTTTTCGAGGATTCGCAGGGCATCCCCTCTGGGGACACTTTTGTGCTGAGAGGTATCCCCACACAGGATCACCCGAGCTTTCTGATGGCCTGCCAGCGCAAAGAGGTCGTGCATGTTGCCGCAGCCTACAAGGCCCGCTTCATCCAGAACCATCACACCTCCCTCGATCGATTTCTGCAGGGTCGGGTTCTGCAGCAGCTCCTGCAGAGTCTTGGGATTGGTGATTCCGTCTTTGGCAAGGGTCTCAACCGCGCTCTTGGTGGGCGCACAAAAGAGGACTTTCGTGGGGGGAACGGTGCAGGAGCAGGCCCTTTGAATCTCCTTTAAGGTGACGGTTTTCCCGGTTCCGGCAAGACCACGAAAACCAGTGATCCGATCTTGGCTGCGTAGCAGATGAACGACAACGTTGCGTTGTTCCTCGTCAAGGTTGCCACCAGGCTGAAAACCGGGAGCGATGGGGAGACATTGATCCTGGCCTGCCCGCACCATCTTAATCATCCCAAGTTCTTCATCAATGATCTCCTGCCGGGTGATTTCCAATCCTCTGCGGATAAAGGAATCGTGATGGGCCTTTTCAAGAAGCACGTCGATATCAACACCTCCGTCCCCCGAATCAACCGCTTTTTCCACCCCTTTTCTCAATGCAGACTCTAGCAGTTCAAATTCGAAGACGACTGACTTCCGTTCGAAGGCATCTTCCGCTGCATGAGTCATAGCCAAATTCTCCAATTCACCAGGAGGAGGCGGTGGCCCTTTCTGCTTCTGACGTACAAGGGTCTTCCCCCATAGTTCTTTGAGCGCAGCTGATTCTTCAGGCTTGAGCTTGTTTTCCTTATCCGTTTTCTCGGGGCGATTCTGGTACAGCAAATCGGCAATCTGTCTGCCGGTGAGAAACGGAACGTCATCCTTCTTCATCTTCTCCGCGATGAGCTTGTCGCGTTCCTGCGCCCGTTTGGAATACTCCACGATCGTCTCCTTGCTCACCCCTTTGATCTGGAAATGCTTGTCATCCCTGATGAACTCGAACCCTCTCTCGTGCATCGCCTTGATGAATGCGTTCTGGTAAACCAAGGTTGCGTACCGGCTCGCCTCGTAGAGCAGCCCCGGTTGAAGGGCCTTCCAACACTTGTCCACCGGGTCATAAGTTGTGTTGAAGATGAGAAAATGGGTGTGGAGTTGGGGGTCGTTGGCCCGACTGGTGGTGTGAGTAAAGGCGGTTGCAATAAAATTTCCGGTGATACGGTCTTCGTGTTGGCCATTTTTTCGAATACGGCTCGCAGCGTACTTTTCCATGGCGGTGATCGCTTTCATTGCCGCGGCTTCATGGATCTTCCGGATGTCCCCTCTTTTCAGACCTGCCTCCAAAAGAGAGGCCGACTTGAAGGCCGAGCAAGTGAAGTCAAAGAAGACGCGACGATCCCCGTCAGTATTTTTTCGAAGAAAGAGCTTTTTACCGGTAAATGGATCAAAGCCGTCACAGAGCGACACAAAGAACTTTTGAGATACCTCCTCCGGTGGGGCTTTCAGGATACGCTGGGGAACATGCTTTCCTTCAGCACGAAGTCGATCCCGTAACTCTTGCTTCTCTTTGATGAGGCGCTCCCACCCTTTGCCTAGAAAGATACCGGTGGATTTCCCTTTGTCTGAGTGATAATTCTCGGTAGTAAGGTGTTCCTCGAAGTATTTCAAGGCACTCCATTTATTCTTGAAGGGTTTCCCTGCCGTGATCACGAGGCTGGATAATAAACGCCTTTCAGCCCCAAGGAAAGTCTCTTCCGTTGCTACGCAACTCATATGGAGGGAAAGACACTAACCCCTTAGCAACTAAGGAGGGCGGCTACGCCGCAATTTTCAACCGCATCGGAGGCCACTCTGGACCACCCTGTATGCGCCCTTCAACCGCAGACCGTTCGCGGGCAACACGAAAACGGGGCCACAGAAACTCCCGGAGAGGCGAGAGCGAAGTCTTCGACCCAAAACAGAAAAACGTATGAAACCCAATACGTTTTCGAAAACCAGCAGTTGGACCCGGCAGCAAACCGCAAAACTCAAGTGCCCTCAGCGGTACTTCCTCCGTTACCTTGATCCTGAAAAAACAGGGGAGCCTTATCGGCAACTCTACTCCGTCCGGGAACTCGGAGGCCTGCTCATTCATGAAGCCCTCGCCGGTGTCGTCCGTCGGGTGGCCGATGGTGGGAGAGTTTCGGATGAAGACGGAGTCGCCGAAGAAGCGAGACGGCACTTCCTTGAAATTGTCGCGCACTCTTTGGCAACACCGCCCGGTGAACTCATGGAGGGGCGGCAACTTGCCGAAACCTTCAACGGGATTGTCCCCGAGGACGATATTCGTCACTGGCTGGATTACATCCCCGAGTGTATCCATAACGGAATCCGCCTCATGATCACTCTCGATATCCGAACGGATTCAGGGGCATATTCGGTCGAAGCCGAGAAGGCATTCTCCCATACTTGGCGAGGCAAACTTCATCGGGGAGTAATGGACGTCTACATCAAAGATGGCCGGAATCGGATCATCGTTGACTGGAAAACCCACGAAATCACGAGCACTGACTTCCGTCAACTTGACCACTACATCCGGTATTTGGAGCGGGAGGAAGGAGTACCTACCAGTCGAATTACTGGCTACGCAGTGGATCTGGCTCGGGAAAAAATCATTCCCCGGCAGCTAAAACCTGAAGGGGTGTTTATCGGAGCGCGTGATAAATATGGACAAGGTGATCCCAAAGAAGGCCCACCAGAGAAGACCAATCCATTCCCAAGCAAGCCCAGCATCGCAGCCTGCGGAATCTGTCCATTTACTGCCGTCTGTAAAAGCTCAGCCATTGCCGTCTCCGCGGTAGAAATGGAGGTGGGTCTATGAGATCGCAAATCATGTGGTCCGAGGCGCAACGCCAAGCTTACATCCAGCTTTGCGAAATGGGGGAGGTCTTCTTCGGAATTGATTGGCCGCAAAGCTCCATCAAGCCCCGGCTTGATCCGCTCATTGTAGGACCAACGGGAGTGGGCAAATCCCACTTGGTCCGCTCCGTGGCAGAGCGCTTGAAGATGCCCCTCCTGCGGGTGTCCTATGGAGAATGGATGGTCACCGGAGGCAGAGGACATCCAACCCTGACCGTGGTGAGGGACTTTGTGAACGCATCACCGAAAGGGATCATTCACATCGACGAGGTGGACAAGGCGAGAACGGGGTTCCAAACCGACTGGAGCATCTACACCTACACGGAGATGTTCTTCCTACTTGATCGGAACATCGCTCCCGCTGCTCATAAAGAGAAAGATGCGGCAGCCCTCAACCGCAAGCTGAAAGAGGACTACTGGGTGATTGGCTCGGGCACTTGGCAAGCTCTGTGGGATACGATGGGTAAACGCACCATCGGCTTCGGCCCTGCGGAAGAAAGTCACGAAGACCGATGCACCGGCATCACGAAGTTGATTCAGCGGAAGGAGATCATCCCAAAGGAACTCCTCAAGCGATTCTGCAGCGAGTTGGTCATCATCCCGCCTCCCTGCGAGACTGACTTTGAACTCGCTGCAGATATCTTCGGCATTGAGAAGTTGGCCAAAAAGCTGGGCATCGAGTTGGATTACCTGCAGGCCGTTCACTCGGAAAGCGGGGCGCGATGGCTGGAGGAAACCTATGGCTCCCTGCTGATGCTGGCCTATCGGATGGGGAGATCAGATCTGCTCCAACTCAGGCCAGAGGAACCTTCGAGCCCGGAGCATCCCCCCTTCGTGGATGAAGGTGAGTGGGATCCGGAGATTATCACGGAATAAGGTCGAAGCAGACACCAGTGGCGCATACTCCTCCTCCAGGGTATGCGCCATTTTTGTCCATCCTGGGATCTCTCGACGCTACGCGCCGCCAGCGAGTTGCAAAGTTCGTGAAGCTCATTGAACCCTTTGCGGGAGCAATGGAATGATGCTTTCTGAAAGCCACTGGGCGGCTTGCTTTGGATCAAAGATAACGCCTGGACGAAGAAGAGGGGGTGTATCTGAGAGGAAACCTGCATGGCGCATCTTGGCATCAAGATTCCGCTGAAAATCAGCAGCCGAGACAGTGTTCTCCTCAGCCTTCATGTAATAATGGAAGGCGGCAAGCACGGGGTGCAGATCCAGATGTCCCGCCTGATGCGCTTGCCAGAGGTCGAAAAGATCCCGCCCTTTTCGCCGCTGATAAAGGGCTCGGAGTTTTGTGCCCAATAGCTCTGTTATGGAATAGATCGGTAGGGTAGCCTCTCCCTCAAACCAGCGGGAACTGACGTTGAAGGTCGTTTGCTGAGTCGGATACAGGCAAAGATGTTCACGAGTGTTGATTTCGATCTTCAGCCGCAAGGGGGTAATCGGTGGTTGCTCTGATTCAAAACGATAGACAAGCGTCGCTCCCCGCGAACTGGTATTACTGCGCGGTTCACCCAGCCAAGGGTCGAGAACCGCTCGAAGGTGATCGAGGGTTTCGCCGATGGGTTCTTTATGGAGCTGTACGAAATCGAGGTCTTCGGAATAACGGGCAGCGGGTTGTAGGACAATTTTGTGGAGGGCAGTTCCTCCTCGGAAAAGTAGCCGTTCCTGAAGAAATGGATCCGAGTAAATTTCAACCAGTGCCCGTGAGAGGACCAAGTCTTGCTCTACCTGAGCTGACGAAGTCCACGGGCACTGCTGTGACCACTCGATAATATAGGCAGATGAAATCATAGATCGGCTTCCGGGAGGGTGTTCTCAAAAATTCGCCAGCGGTTCCGTGTGCCTCCAGAGCGGGGTGATGCCGGATCAAGCGGTGTTCGGGGTAGGGGCTGGAGCGAAGGTAACGCGGCATGGACGGCATTGGCCAACTCCTTTGCGTCAAGCAGATCCAACAGCCAGCCGAGTCGCTGAACCTGAGCGACCTCCGACTCCTTCATGGCCACTTCGGTCAAAGCTTTCGGTTCCATGGATTCGATCAGTTCCGTGAGAACTGTGAGAACTGCATCCAGCCCGCCAATCTGGCGTGCATACCGGATGAGGTCCAAAGCTGTTGCCTCGGGAGTAGAGACAGGAAGCATCCCGGAATGTCCCTTGCGCGGACGAATCGCGGTATCTTCAAAATGCTTCTTTTTGAAGAAGCGAATGGATAACCCAGAGACGATGATGGGGCGCTCCTGCCGGGGAACGACAATCTGAAGCTGTTGCACCTGTTGATGAGCTGCGCCATACAGAGCAGCCGCACTCAGGAGTCCAATATAATAAGGAAGTTCCAGCGACTGCATCAGGTGATCGAGGAACCAGTCTGAGGGAGGGAGTCCCTGTGTTTGGTACTCAATAGGGACGATGACGTGAAATCCTCTGCGCAACCGTTTGACCCTGCGTTTTTGAGCAAGCCGCTGGAGGGCTTTATCAATGGCCGCAGGGGAGGCAGCGATCAGGGCGTTAAGTCGCGAGCGGTCAAAGCCGTAAAGCCCTTGCCGCTGGAGATCATCCACTAGATCTGATACTCGCTTTTCTTCGTTCATTACGTCTCTTGAATGCAAAATTAGACGATAATTGTCTGTTTTTGGATTTATTCGCATACTCTTACCGGAAGATAGGTAAAAATCAAGATCGTTTTCATTTGTTCTGACTTCGTTGGCTCGTCGGAGTTTGACGTTTTCAATGCCCCGGCAGCCCAGTGACCGGGAGAGGTTTTTGCATCTCTCAAGCGCTTCGGCGCTACGCGCCGCCTACCCATGGCCGTTGATGTGTACTGGGAACGAACGCAAGGCTCCGCTCAAAGGGAGTTCGCGTAAGAGTTCCCGGTACCCGACGATCCGAAATCATCATTCTGACAAATCCCGCCACGATGTTTGAGCATTGAGGCGCGACGGTGACGAAAGATCGGCGCAAAAGGCGAAGGCAACTTCTTAGAGGCTGCCTTCGCTCATTTGTAAGGTGCAGGGTTTCCCCACTCGTGAATTGGAGGCTGTTGCCCCCGCTTGGGGGAAGTGATCCCTCCTACGGCACTTATGACGGCATTCCTGGTGCCATTCACTCCCTTCATTCTAAGGACTCTTCGGCGCTACGCGCCACCTATCTACGCCCCGTTGGTGAGCGCCGGGATCATGTTGATCTCCGGCCAAGGCAAAACATCAACGATATGCAAACCAATACTCAATCATCGTTCCCTGAGCCGCCTGTCGGTCTCTGGGATAACCCCGTCGTCATCGCGCCCAATAACTTCGATCATAAAAGCCTCTCGGATTGGGCTTGTAACATCGCGGTGGGGTGTGGCCACCAATGTTCCATCTGCTTCGTGCCCAGCGTCTCTACGATCAAGATGACACCAGCCCTTCAGAAACGGGGCGTGGAAGATCCTGATCTGGAGTGGGGAGACTATGTTTTCCTTCGTCCATGGGATGAGGAGAAGTTCCTCGCCTCGCTGCGACGTGCGGAAAACAAAAAGGACCTCTCCCGAGACGGAAACCGGGCGGTGCTCTTCTGCTCAACTACGGATCCTTATCAGGTCATCCGTCATCCTTTTCCCGGTCAGGCAAAGCTGCTCAATATGATTCGCAGGGAGTTGGTTCGTAAGGCACTGATCGCCATCCGCGATCACTCGACACTGAGAGTACGCATCCTTACGCGTAGCCCTCTGGCAGAGGAAGACTTCGATCTCTTCAAAAGCTTTGGGAAACGGCTGATGTTCGGCATGAGCCTGCCCACGCTCAATAACCGTCTCTCAAGGATGTATGAACCGCATGCTCCCGCTCCCTCTCAACGGCTCAGGACGCTGAAGAGAGCCAAGGCAGCGGGGCTGAATGTCTACGTGGCAATGGCGGCAACCTATCCAGAATGTGATGCGTTGGACATTCGCAAAACCCTGACCGCGATTGCCGAGATCCGGCCTCTAACCATCTTTCATGAGGTGGTCAATGTCCGCGCCGACAACGTCTCCCGCATTGTCATCAATGCCTCTCTGAACGGGATGAAACCACAGGTCAAAGACTTCGAATCCCGTGAAGCATGGATGACTTATGCCCTCGATACGTTCGGCACGGTGGAGCGAATCGCCCGTGATCTCAACCTGCACCGGCGTCTCCACCTCTGGCCGGATAAGGCCTTGGGTACCCAGAAAGCCTTCAACTTCGTGCAGAACCCTTATCGTCATGAACGGTGGTTAAACCGCTGGTGGAGCCGGGTTAGCGAGTGGCCGAAGTAAGACGCAAAACCCCGTAAACAAATTGATGAAAGGATAACCATGCATCAAATCAAATCACACACATCCAAACGCAACCCGCACCCCAAACTCCACAGAACCCGCCGCCCTGAGCGACCCTGCATCCGAATGCAGAAGTTCCGGCCCGTCAGGAAATGTGCCCTCCCGACATGGTCACCCCGGGACAACCAAAGCCCAGATGGGGAGCCAAAGAGTGGGAGAAGTTTGCAGCCTAAGCCGCCACTTGCCCACCAACTCCTGATCGTCGAGGCCGGAGCGATTCGCTCCGCCTCGGCAGTCGGGATTCCTTTAACACCCACCCATCAATATCTATGAAACCTACCACTCCCTCATCTCCAGCCCCTTCAAATGCTGATTCCCTCGAAAAGCTCGTGGAGCAGTTTATCGCCCAAAAGATGACCCCTCGCTATTCACCTTCCACTGCCACCAAATCCAAGTATGCCCTCAATAAACTCGGACGATGGATCATCAAAAAGAACCTTCGCCTCTCCCGGCTCCGCCTCAAAGACATCAAGGCTTTCATCATAGAGCAACGGAAGACCTGCTCTGAGCGCACACTTCAGGCCCAAATCAATGCCTCCTATCGCCCGTTCTTCCAGTGGCTCAAGGAAGAGGGCATCATTAGGAAAGACCCGACGGAACGGTTTCTCCTCTCTCGACACCCAGTCATCCCGTTTTGCCCCACGAAACTTCGGGATCAACTCTTGGCTCTTTCCGTATCGGTTCCGACAAGCGTACTCCGTGAGGAGGAAGCCGTCTGGATCAGCTTTATCCTCCACGCTGGGTTTCTTCTGGGGATGAGGAAAAACGAGATCATGGCCGCTCGGGAGGAGTGGTTCGATTTCAAGAAGAGGTGCGTGAGAATTCCCTCTAACCCTGCTGTTGCCCCTGAGCTACAGAAGGTCCGAGTTGTTCCCTTGAGTGAAAGGTTCCTCACGTTTTTCATCATTTATCACCGGGCAGACCCATGGCGGCCTCGATCAGATACCATGAACAGCCCTCCTATCTCTCCAAAACGCCACCTGAGATTTCCTTTCAGAATTTTTCTGGACTGGGCAGGTAGGCGATTAGGGCGGGATCTCCGATGGATCACCCCGTCCGTAATGCGCCGCACCTACGCTGAGCACTTGCTCAAAAGCAAGGTCGCCCGTGACGACGTTGCCCAATGGATGGGAATACCCGAATCCTTTGTGGCCAAATACTACGCTCGCCGAACAAAGGCCCCTCTGGGTAAAGCAATCTCCATGGTCCAGCGTCATCCCCCTGAGAAGTCCCGCCACAAGATGACGAATCTTGAGGCGTGAAGATGACCCGGATTGATAGGAAAGCGGAGGCAACTCTTTCGAGGGCTGCCTCCGCCTGCTGGTTTTCGCCCGTGCAGAAGGCGCTAAGGAAACACTGATTTGATCGAACGAATTTCTGGCGAAGAGGCGTGTTTTTGGTGTCAGGGGCAGAGCCGCGCTCCTCACAGGTTCACGTCATCGGCCAACATTGCAAATGTCTCGGGAGACAGTTTTAGCTTCCGGGTCTCTCCGGCCACTTCTCGGGGCCACGATAAGGTGCTCTTCCCCAGTCGCGTGATCAGTAGCAACAGCCCAAGCCGTCCCAGTACAGGCTTTTCAACCGGCTGTGTCGACGGTTGGAAAAAACGAAAACTGCGCCGGAATGCGGCTCTCTTCGAACTGTTCCTTGTGAAGCAACCTGTTCTGTCCGTTTTAGCGGTGACAATCCCTACGCCTCGGGTGGTCTGAAGCGGGTCTTCGGGGTATTTTTTTGGCCATTTTTGGAAGATCGAAGGTAGCAAGTTATGCCGGATTTTGCACCATTTACAGCCGCCTCAATGTAGAGGACTGGAATGGTTCGAAGATGCACTTACTCTGCCGCGCCGAAGGGGAAGTTACGCCCCCGGTACAGATGTACCGGGGTCTAATAGCCTAGATCCTATCAAATACAGGCTCTCGCAACTGCTTCGAGAAGCTTTTTCTTTGCGTGCTTTGGGTTTACAAACCAGTCAGTTGACCATATGCGATGCAACTTCCATCCTCGTTCCTTTAAGACATCCTCGCGTAGACGATCTCGATCACGAGCGACTCTGCTTGAATGGTAGCTTCGTCCATCGCATTCAATTCCGATAGCATACAAACCCGAATTCTTGGGGTGACGTACACCAAGATCAATAAAGTAACCGGCCACTCCAACCTGAGGCTCTACCATGTAGCCTTCCTGCCTCAATACGGCAGTTACCTGTTCTTCGAAAGGTGACATAAACTCCGCACCAAGATTCTCTCCGACTTCTGGCAGTTCTCCAGATTCAGCGAACTTTAGGAAAAGATGAAAATCTTTCACCCCGCGATGCTTTCCTTCCCCTACAATAATCTGACTACTCTTAATGGAGGAGAAGACCTCCATTCGCCACTTTGACCTGGTGATCAGGACGTTAAATCGTCGTTCGCCACCCTCTCGATTCAGAGGTCCAAACCGTTGAGCAGGAGTTCCTCCTATGGTTTGTGGTCCATATGTGCAGGAAATGAAGATAATGTCGCGCTCGTCCCCTTGAATATTCTCCAAGTTTCGGATGAAGAACGGTTCTTCCCTATCGTCTGCTTCATACCACCTCAAAGCTTCGTCCAGTCGCCTATCTTCTGTTCGGGCTTTCTCTAAAATGTCCATAAGGCAGTCCTGTTGAGCCAGGTTCATCGAAACGACACCGATACTCTTCCTCGAACTCGGATTCTTACTGAACTCTCGTAGTAAGGTCTCCCGAACCTTCCCTATCACAGCCTTTGCTTCGATAGGGTTTGTAACTTTTCCAGTGGTAGTGCACCCCTCTGCGTAGGTATAGCCAATTCCGTATTCAGGATGGCTTTCTGTAGAGCTTGGGAATAAAATCAACTTATTTTCATAGGAAAACGAATTAGCTGGCTGAATAAGCGATTGGTGCTTGCTCCTATAATGCCACTGAAGAGTAGACGACCACAGCGAAGACATCGCTGCAACCAAAATGCTCTCCGATTTCCCGCCATCTATCGTATCATCTTCATCATCGGAGTCGCTGTCCTCAAAGCTGGCACTAAAGAAGTCTGAGGGCGGCATCTGCTTATGATCACCAACAACAACGGCCTGCTTAGCCCGTGCGATGACCCCCCATGCGTCTTCTGGGTTAAGCTGAGAAGCTTCGTCCATAATCACGATGTCAAACTCAATACGCCCTGGTGGAAGAAATTGGGCAACAGCCGTTGGCGTCAGCATCCAACATGGAAAGAGATCCAGCAGGGATTCAGCCGAGCGCTCTACTAATTTCCGGATTGAAAGATGCCGACGTTTCTTTCCAAGTTCGTGCTGCAAAAGAGAGAGCTGCGTATGCTCAGAAGCCGTTTTTCCTTTACTACCGTAATCGACTTCTGCGGCAGCCAGGTGCTGGGCAAGAAATTTCCGATTCTTCTCTAGGAGGGTGGAGTCATTACTACGGAACTGCTCCCTTATCCGTTCATACTCATTCGATTGAAAAACGGAAAGGCTCTCGTTGTTTTCCCAGAAATTCCTCGCTTGAGTCCAAGTAACAGCAGCCCTGAATGTCGTTACTAGAAGTTCAGCGGAGGCCTTAGGGTTGCGCCCCGCTTCAAGAACCTGTTGAAGGTTAAACTGGTTGGCTGATTCCTCCCACTGTAAGAAGGAGGCATACGATGGCAGGATTGGAATACTATCGTGGAAGTTAAATAAATTTCCCGAAAGTTCTTTAAACGTCAACTTTTCATCGAACACATCGAATGGTCCCGATTCGTTTATCTCCCCATAGGATCTCACGAGTACACCAAACGATTTTTTGTGCTTAATCAAAACGGAAAGCTCCTTCTGAAGATCCAAGAGGGACCGTTGCCACTCAAGTGGCTCTCCATCAAGCATCCACTTTGATATTCTTTCCGGCATACGCTTCAAAGCTAAAATCCAGCTGGTATATTCGCTTAGCTCGTTCGAGCTGAACGTACAAGGAGAAACTCCGATCACTGGAATCAGCTCTTCAATCTTTATGCCGATATTCTTAGCATCGATAAGGTGATTTGCGGCCTTAACTATTTCTTCGCAGCTTACTCCGGACGCCTTGCAATGTATTTTTATGACTTCTAGGGCATTAGCAATAGCCACTGTTTTGGCTTCGATGCGGCTCTCCCAAACATCAAATGCTTCATTGTCCTCATTTTCGAAGTATTTACTAAGGAAGCCTTCAAAAGCTTCTTTGGTTCTGTTTATAAACGTCTGACTTTCAAAAACGGTACTTTGGATCCACGCTAATCGAGCTTTCGGGTTGCTTTCGACAATCCATCCAATCAGGTTGCTAGAAACTCCGGAACCTTCAATCGAATCCAGCCATTTCAATGTGAATTCAATTGATTGGGAGGTGATCGTTGAGAGTGTTTTCCTCTCTCCGTGTAGTTTTGCATGAAGAGACTGAGCCGTTTTTCTCGCTTTGATCGCCTGTAATACCTCCCTCCATTCGTCAAACGTCAAACTCTCTTTTATGCTCAGGGTTGTTGTAGTTTCGTATATTGAAATAAGGGAACTCTGTAGGGCGGAAAGGTGTTTTTCTGCTTCGACTGAAGTGTGATCGAATAAGGCGTTCAGCCCTAATTCAGGATAGTTGCGAGAGACTGAATTAACGCCTTCAAACAGTGAATTCCATACTTCTAAAAATTCCTGGTAGTCGGCAGGAGTGCATTTTCCACTTAGTAGTGAATTGAAAACTTGCCCTGGCACATTTGCCTTCAGAGCGGTACGCCATTCAATATTCTCCGATATGCCTGCAACCGTACATTCAGCCAGTTCCTTAATCGTTGCTATACCCTCAAATCTGCTGAGACTTTCGAGTATTCTAGAATACTCGGAAAGAGCTTCCAATTTCTCAATAGCTACACAAATAAGTTCATCTTGCTTTGCTTTATTTTGAAAGTGGTCGAATTCGAGAATTTGAGAGCTTATATTTGCCTTCTGAGCGCAAAACTCTTCAAGAAGCTCGAATCTGAAGTCATCGGAAAACTCTTCGAAGGATGACAAGGTATCATGCTCATTGGTAAGAATGGAAATTAAAGAACCGATCTCGGTCTGGAGCTTAATTATGCCATCTGGACCTTCCAGGAAACTACTAATTATCCTTGATGGATCAGCACCGTCCAGATGGACACTGAGCCGCTCAAACCACGCTAATAGATTCTTTAGCTCATCTTTGCTTCCTGTTCCGCTTTTGGTGGAGAATCGAACTCCCACCGGAGATTCTTGAAGACTTTCTTTTGCCAGAACATGGGTTTCTAGATTGTCAAGAAACTCAATGAGGCCCGCATTGGCCGAATGCGACATAAGCATAAATGCACGAAGTTCAACTTTCACTTCGCGATACCCTTTCGAGAGCCAGGGTAGCCACTTTCCAACGTACGGTCTAACCTTCCTTCTTATATCTGCCAGCTCGTTAGATGGGGGAAGGTCTCTGAAAGTGATAGTTCCTTTGAGATTTTCTTCAAACTTTTGGAGTCCCTCCAGTTTTTCAATGTAATACTTTAACTCATTAAGGTTCGTAACCGACGAAAGAAAAGTTATATCATCTGCCTTGATACCGGCTGGGATTTCACGCAGGGTTTGCAATGCCTCACGCGTTTTTTTTAGGTCGGCGAGCGTTTGGATTCTTAGAGTTGGGCATTTATCAAGGGGGGCAGCGCAGTTAACAATGTTTGTAGTTGCCTCAAACAGAGAGTCCATCAGAAACTTGATGCTCTTTATCCTAGACAGCCTGATATTTGGCGCATTTAGTTTTCTGAGAAACGATATTAGTTCGATCCGACGTTTTTGGAGCGATGCTGGGATTTCACCCCCGAACTCCAGCTCCGTGAGATAGGTATTGATTGCTTCGAGCAGCTCGGTGTACTGCCCCATTATGGAGCAAAGTGCAGGAAGCTGAGTGTCCTCAATCCCCTGACTCAAATGATTTTGAAGGATAAAAAGGCTCGTCTGACAGGGTGCTTCAAGGTTGATTTTCTGTGATTTCAGAAACTCAACATCTTGAGAAACAACTGATAATTTGTCGGTTTTTCCATTGAAGCCAACTGAGAATGCGATCAGGTCTTCGTCGTCAAACTTTCGAACTCGAACAATGAGGTCGGTGATTGAATCAAGAATCGCCTTTGCTTTTGCAAGTGGTGTTTCCTTTAATGGGATCGAGGAAACTGCGCTTACTTGCTTGGGAAGAAGCTCATCATCCTGGATTTTTTTGATAACGCCTTCATTAAACTCCAACCCTTTTAAGACGTTATCGGCTTTTTCGATCTTCAATTTTAACGCGACTGCTTCGTTTCGACCTTCAGGGACTAATACTATATATTTGGCGAGCGCAAGATCGACCTCCGGACCCAATTTAGGTATTATATCCCCTTGATAGCTTGAAAGCTCCGCAATATCACTGAAGGTAAGAATTCGGGACCCTCCATCATTTAAGCTAGAGAATAGACCGTTTTTATCCTCGGCTGCCTCTCGGTATTGTTTTATCGAACTCCTTAATCTAACCAGTTGCTTGTGCCGCTCAATACCCTCATCAACGGTGGTGCTAATAGGGAGTGAACTTATCACCTCCCGCAATGCGTTTGAAATTTTAGATAGATTGGAATCAAATTCTTTTTCGTCGAAAAGCAGAATCCCTGCGGCCTCTTCAAGATTCGATTCTCTTTCTCGGATGTCTCTTTCAAGAGAAGTCATCATTAGAGAACTTGGATTCACCCCCCAGAGATAGCGCAACAGTCCTAAAGAGGCATTTTTGAGTTCAAAAATACCGTGTTTTTCAAATTCTTCTGATAGCTTCTCTCCCTCCTGAAGTGTAAGTTGGTGAAGCTCTGTCGGTAGCGCGGTGATGATGTTGAGGCATGCGGTCAGAGAGTTCCTAAACTGGTTGGTTCTCTCCTCTAACTTAGCACCGTCGAGCGGTCCGAAGCCGAGCGGCTTCCAATTTCTCCAGGTATTTTTTGTATCGCTACCAAGACGAAACCATTCTCTCAAGCACTTCTCCCGTTCCTCCATCCATTGATGTGATGGCTCCGAGGATGGAACTTCTACTTCGAGGAAGCTTTCACTCCAGTCTTCCCCCCATCCATCCATAGCCGATAGACGAAGAGCAACGGCCCTCTGAATGAGATCACTTACTGTTTCCTCGTGTCCGGGTGGCTTAGACCTGAGTAGGGCAGCGTGGTCATTCAACTGCTGCGCCAAGTTACCAGCATTATTAATGATCGGCTTAGGTTTTCTGAGAGATGAGATTTCTATACGATTTTTAATCTGCTCATGCACTGAAGCGACCCGCGCTTTGTCGCTGAAAATAGGCAAACAAAATGCGCCAAGCTTTACAGATTGCAGCCGAGAGTAAACCACTTGTAGAGCCGGGAGTTTTTGAGCTACGAAGAGAACCTTCAGCCCTTCCGACAAAGCGGCAGCTACTAAATTTGTAATGGTCTGGGATTTCCCGGACCCCGGCGGCCCCTGTATTACCAAATTTTTTTTGCCAATTGCAGCAACAATTGCAGCGTATTGCGTGCTATCCGCATTTAGAACTAGAGGTAAATCTTGAGAAGCTTGAATCTTAGCAATTTCGTTTTCGGTCGGCAAGCGGTCCTGCTGTGGGAGAGGATTGCCTGAAAGAATTGATCTAACAAGCTCATGCTCATGAGGGGCTGTGCCTTCAGGCCATAGAGAGGGGTTTAAGTCCAACCATAGCCGATACCTCGAAAAATTAAAGAATCCTAATGTAAGGGAACGGTGAACTTTCCACGTTTTTCGTTTCTGAATCGCTTTCTCGATCTTATCAAGGTAGTCGCTAGCTGATTCTTCTTCTGATAAATCAGGCAGTTCCAAGTCAAACTCCTTTTTTAAGAATTCTACTAAACATGGGTTGCCTTGGGGTTGGTCTGCATCCATTTCCAGGAATGCGATTTTTTGCCCGCCTTCCGAAGGATAACCTTGCGAAAGATGACAATGAGCGAGTACTAGGGGTGCATAGAACGACTCCCCTGCTCTCGCACTGCCTTCTCGTTCATACCATTCCAAAAATCCGATGGCCAAGAAAAGGGCGCTGTCGCCTGTAGAGTTGATAAGGGTATCTTGCTCTGCCTTGATCTTTTTAGTTCGCCTCTGAAACGCATCTTCGGACAGTAGTGAAATAAGATTCCCCTTCCGAAGAGAAGCGTCCACCTCCTTCATTTCCTCTATGACGTCCCATTCTACCCTCTCTTGAGCTTCTTCCTCCTCAGACGCCTCTTCGCGTCCGTCTAGCTCCAAGTGTTGGACCTTATTTTGTTGTCGATTTTCTCGGGCAATTTTCTCTCGCAGTTCCTTCGTAAGCGGATGAATTTCAATCTGTGAACTCTTTTCGACGAGACGATCCCATACGCTTTCAAGATGTCCTTTTACAGTGAGGTGCTTTTGGGAGCGTTTTGTCTCACTGTACGTAGGCGAACCAGGTTTAAAATTCAGGAGGCGGTTCCGGAGCGTTAGGTCGAGCAATCGCTGCCGCGAACTGGCCAATTTGCCCTTGATGGCGACATCTTCCTCCGTTGCTCCTTTTTTCTTAACGCTGGTTTTCCGTGACATGTTGCTCTAAAAAATCGGTTTAAAAATTACTCTACTTCGTTTGGCGTCGACATTCCGTGGAGAGTTCGAGTCTTTGATCCTAACGAAAAAGCTCCAGAGAGGAAATATCGTTTTCACGGTTGTTCCACAGCTCGGTAATGGCCCACGAGTTTTTGCCAAGGTGTAGGGTTGAGGTGTCCCAGAGGTTGAACGTGGGTATCTCCATCTCTCTGGCAAGATGGGCGGCGGTTGCTGTTCCTCCCCTTACTCGGCCATTTTCCTCCTCTGCCCAGAAAAGGACACAATTAAAGGATGTATCCAGAATTGAGCCGTAAACCTGTTGGACGTTACGAGCCTGAAATGTCCGATGCCAGGATTTTACGGCTCTCCATGAGGGGTGAACCGTTACCTCGATCTCTGCGGCCTTTTTAGGAGGAGGATGGAGAGGGGGTGGATTACGATTAAATCCCTTCCAAGGGAGGAAGATTTCCTTCTCTCCATTCCTTTGGTCGCAACCGGCTTCAAATGCCGTATCTGCACCAGGTGCTCCTCCACTCCTCAAGATAAGGCCATGATCGGCCAGTACGGCTGCAATTTCACCGATAAGAATGAGGATGGAATCAGGGGTGGATCGCGATCCAATTCCAGCGTAGCAGGTGCCGTTCTTGAAAAGGGATTCAAGAGGTGCGTAAGGGGACTCTTCCTTGGGAAGCATTTTGGCTTAGGAACGCGAACAAAAATAAGGAGCGCGACCCCGCGCATCCTGTCTGAGGCCCTAGCAGAGGCCCGTGTCCATAATGCTCCAAGGCCGCGCCCGATCTGGGCACGGTAGGACGGAATGGACACAGGCATTTTGGGAACTGCTAGGTTTCAGACAGCCTGTTTTTCTACTGCGTTGAATTAAAAATTATTTCTCGTGCCGGGAAATTACCTAATCTAGAAATTTCCTTCAAGGATTTCGGCAGGTGCTCAAGTAACCTCTGCCACCTTCAGCGGTGACACCCCTTCACCCCGGTTGACCAGAAACGGTTTGTCGGGATATTTTTTTGGTGTCATTTCTAAAGGGGACACTCTGAAGCCCTGCCCGAAGTCACTCGGTGAAGCTTCTTTTTGCAGTGATTCCGTTTTTGTAGGCAATTTTGCCCTCCAGCCCTGATGCAGACAGGGGTTTCCCTGCAAAAATCACCTGCACAAAAACTGCACAAATTTGACCCTCATCTCTGTGCTTCGGTGTGCTGCTTTGTACTCCCCCTGTCACCGCTAAAAGTGACGCTTCCGAGCAACAAAAAACCCGCAAGCCTCTGATTCACAGGGATTTGCGGGTGTTTGACGGGATGGTGGGCAGGACAGGATTCGAACCTGTGAAGTCAGAGACAGCGGATTTACAGTCCGCCCCGTTTGGCCACTTCGGTACCTACCCGCATTCCGTTGAAAGGGACGAGACTTATAAGTGCCCGGGTATTTGCTGGCAAGGGTTAATTTCCCTTTTTTCGCGTTTTCCGGCGGAACCCCGTTCGGCGAAATCCCCGTTGCTCACAGCCGCTTTCGCCCGCTCCCTTGAAGAATACCCTTCCGCCCTCAGCGGGAAGTCTGCTTGTCCAATAGCCGTCGCAGTTCCTGCAACTCGGCCCGCAATTGCTCCAGCTCCGCCGTCTTTCCGGCAAGCGTTCGTTCCAGATTGACCACCCGCTGCCCCACCTTCAACCGGGCACGAAGCTCGTCCGGGTCAAACGGCTTGATGACGTAATCATCCGCACCCGCTTCCAGCCCCGTGGTCACTTCCTCCTTCTGGCTCTTCGCCGTCAGGATCAACAGGTAAACATACGGACGCCCCGTCCATGCCCGCACCCGGCGGCACACCTCCACCCCGTCCATCTTCGGCATCATCCAGTCCAGAATGGCAATCGGCGGGGTCTCCTCCGACTCCAGAATCTCCAATGCCGCTTCGCCGTCCTCGGCGCTCACAACCGTAAATCCCCAGTTGGTCAGATTACGCTCCAGCAGATGTCGGGATACGTAATGATCCTCAGCGATCAAAATTCGATTGGCGTCAGCACTCATTCAGTCTGGGCAAAGTGAAGCATTTTTTGGGGCGGAAGCAAGCATTCCCGGGCGAGTTCCAGGGGGGCTCCCCATAATCAAACGCTCCGTTGCCAATTTTCGGCTTTGCGTTTTTTGAAAATTTGATCCTAAATTCCTACATGATCCGGGTCCGCCCCATTCGCTCTCTCAAAACCGGGCTCTCCTCTTGCTCCGGAGTGATCTTCAGGATGTCCCGAACGCTCCGCCCGATCGTGCGCCGCCTCCGGTCGTCCTGAACCCGGGCCCTCCCTTGAGGTGAAGGCGTTTTTCTTTTCCATCGCCCCCATCGCCCGCCCGTCGCGGGCCCCTCTGCTCTCTCATGAAAGTATCTGATCTGCGCGGTATTCTCCACTACGTCCCCCGCTTCCGGGAACGGATTTTTATCGTAGCCATCGACGGCGATGTCGTCGCCTCGGAAAATTTCGGCAATATTCTCCTGGACCTCGCCGTCCTCCGCTCGCTCAACATCCGCGTCATTCTCGTTCACGGCGCCGCGAGGCAGATCGAACAACTCTCCGAACGCCGCGGAATCGCCATCTCCAATTCCGACGGCACCGGCATCACCGACGGCCCGACGCTCGAACTCTCCATTGACGCCTCCATGCGCATCACCAACGAGATCATGCAGGGCCTCACCTCGGTCGATCTCCGGGCCGTCTGCGGCAACGCCATCATCGCTCACCCCTTCGGTATCCGCGGCGGCGTGGACTATGCGTACACCGGCAAGGTGGAGCGCATTGATGTCCATGCCTTGCGCCTTTTTCTCAACGAAGGGATGATCCCCGTCATCCCCCCCCTCGGTTTCGACGGCGAAGGCAAGACCTTCCGGGTGAACTCCGATAACATCGCCGTGGAAATCGCCGAGGCCCTCCGCGCGACCAAAATCATCTACCTGATGTCCGAAGACGGTCTCTGCATCGACGGCGAGATCATCCCGCAGCTCTCCATCGCCGAGGCGGAGGAAGTCCTCAAACGGCACAAGCTCAACCCGAACCTCGCCTCCAAGATCGAGTACGGCGCACGCGCCTGCCGCAACAACCTTCCCCGGGTTCACCTCATCAACGGGCTCGTCAACGAGGCGCTCTTGAGCGAAGTCTTCAGCCACGACGGCATCGGGACGATGATCTATTCCAACGAGTACCAGCAGATCCGCCGCATCTACAAAAAGGACGTCCGCAACGTCATGGCGCTCATCCGCCAGAGTATCAACAACGAGGAACTCATCCGCCGCACCCGCGCCGACATCATCGCCCGCATCGACGATTACTGGGTGCTCGAAATCGACCGCACTTTCATGGGCTGCGTCGCCGTTCATTGTTACCCGGAGGAAAAAAAGGCGGAGCTTGCCTGCCTCTACGTGGCCAAGGACAGCGAGGGCCAGGGCTATGGCCGCAAGCTGATGGCCTTTGCCGAAAAACTGGCCGCGGAAAAGGGGATGGAGCAGATTTTCGCCCTTTCCACCCAGGCTTTCGCCTATTTCCAGCAAAAGGGCGGTTACCGGGAAGTCTCTGCGGACCATCTTCCGGCCAAACGGCGCGAACTCTACCTTTCGAGCAATCGCCGCTCGAAGATCCTGATCAAAACGGTGCCGCCCCTCTCCCAGGTGCCCAAGAACGTCCTGCGATAAACCGCAACCGCGTTTCCGGTGCGGCAGGCTTCGAAGCAGCGCGGCGGCGACTTTACAAAAGGCCGCCTTTACCGGCAGTATTCTCCTCATGCAACTCATTGACGGCAAACAGATCGCCAGCGAAGTCCACGCCGAAACCCGTGCCGCCGTGGCCGGGCTTAAGGCACAGGGAATCACGCCGGGCCTCGCCGTCGTCCTCGTGGGCGACGACCCGGCCTCCCGCGCCTACGTTCGTTCCAAGGATAAAATGTCGCAGGAACTCGGTCTGCATTCCGTCAAGCACGAGCTTCCCGCAGATACCAGCCAGGAGGCGCTGATCGCCCTGGTTCATACCCTGAATATCGACCCGGATATCCACGGCATCCTCGTCCAGTCCCCGCCGCCGCCCCATATCGACGAAGCCGCCGTCGTCGAGGCGATCGACCCTCGCAAGGACGTGGACGGTTTCCACCCCGTCAACGTGGCCAGGCTTGCCATGGACGACCCGAGCGGCTTCGTCCCGTGCACCCCTCTTGGCTGCCAGCGCCTGCTGCTCGCCAGCGGGGTCGATCCCGCGGGCAAGCACGCCGTCGTCCTCGGTCGCTCCATGATCGTCGGCAAACCGATGGCTCTCCTTCTCATGGCGAAAGGCAAGGGGGGGAACGCCACCGTCACCGTCGCCCATTCCCGTACGCAGAACCTGCCCGAAATCACCCGCCAAGCCGATATCCTCATCGCCGCGATCGGTCGCCCCGGTTTTGTCACCGCCGATCATGTCCGGGAAGGGGCCGTCGTCATTGATGTCGGCATCAATCGCGTGGACGATCCTTCCACGGAACGCGGCTACCGGCTCGTCGGGGATGTCGATTTCGACGCCGTCGCCCCGAAGTGCGCAAAGATCACCCCCGTCCCCGGCGGTGTCGGCCCGATGACGATCGCCATGCTGATGGCCAATACGGTCAAGGCGTGCCGCCAGATCACCGGGGCGTAAGACCGAGGCGGAGGCTCCCGGCTTTCATTTTCCCGTCCGCGCAGCGGCCTTCCCCATCAGGGTGAGACCGGCCGGTGCGTCACCCTTTCCTTTTATGCCAGAAAAAGAACTCGTCCTTCTCGGAATCACCATCACGCCGTGGAAGATCGTCGGCCTCACCGGTATGTTTGTCTTCAGCCTCCGGTTCATCATCCAGTGGATCGCCTCGGAACGGGCCCAGAACAGCATCATTCCCTTCGGCTTCTGGGAATGCAGCGCGCTTGGCAGCATCCTGCTCGTGAGTTACTACGCCTTTTACCGGCAGGATTCCGTGGGGATTCTCCAGAACATCATTCCGCTGCCGATCTACCTGCGAAATCTCTACTTCCGCTACACCCGCCGAACCGCGAAACACCCCGGCAACCGTCCCCGCCCCGCCGAGTAGGCTCCTCTCCCCGGGTGGAAGGGCGGATGAAGCGGCGCATTCCGGAACAAAATGCGGCTTTTGGCCGCTCCCGCCAAATTCGTGGGCCGGGTCTGGCCGCACGGGCCGATCCACGCTATCTTCCCGCATGATCCCGCGCCGCCGCCGCCTTCACCCTGCCTTTCCGCGCCGCCGGGCCGCTCTCGGCCGGTGGCTCCGGCGTTACCGGCGGGTTCTCCTTGCCCGGCTGGCGTGGGTCATCCCGCTTTTCTTTCTGCTTATGGGTCTGCTGCACTGGTTTCATGCCCGCCCGATCCCCTCTCAGGGCGGCCTCTATTTTCCGGGCAAAATGGTGCTCGATTTCCCTTTCTTTGCCCAGGGCGATCCGCGCTGGAAGGCCGATCTCCTCGGCCCGACCGACGCCACCCTTCACGCGGAAGGCTGCGCCGTCGCCGCCGCCTCCATGATCCTCGCCGGCTACGGGATGGACCTCGACCCGGGCCGCCTCAACGCGTTTCTCACCGAAAACGAAGGCTACACGCCCGAAGGGTGGATTTATTGGGAAAAAGCGGCGGAGTTTCAATCCGGCCTCGCCGAAAAAGCGTATGAGGACCAACCCTCCTACGCCCGGATCGACTGGAATCTCCTGATGGGCAACCCGGTGATCGTCCGCGTCCGCCTGCCGCAGAACAATCATTTCGTCGTCATTGTCGGCAAGGAAGGGTTTGATTACCTGATCCTCGATCCCGGAAAGGCGGGAACGCGCGGCCCCTATCCGCTACGGGAACTGAGCCCAAGGATCGAAGCCTTGCGCTACTACCGGCTTCTGTAGCCGGGCGACACCGTGGACAGCGTGGCGGTGCCTTCCGTGCGGTTCACCAATGTTGTGGTGGCCAGGAGCTACCGGATCAACCTCCCGCTCACCCTTACCCCGGGCACCCGGGCACGCCGGCGGTGCTTCGCTAAGACATTGTGCCGGTGGCTCCCCAGGAACAGGCGCGCCGGATCAGGGGGGGAGCGGTAAGGCGTCGGATGCTCAGCGCATCCGCACCTGCACCTCGGCATCCGCGCCGAGGGTGTACGCGCGGACGAAGCCGACGATTTCCTCGCGTAGCACCTCGCATTCCCGGCTCCAGATCTTGCGGGAGCGGAGCGCTTTCACGCACGGGGTCAGCCCCTCGATCTCCAGAAACGTCACCCCGCGCTCCAGAATCTCCTGCAACCGCCGCCCGAGATGCTCGAAAAACGCAAGCTCATACCCCGTCCCGGCGGCGAACACGAGCGGCACCAGCGAGAACCGGACCCCCGGCACCCCCAGTTCCAGATGCGCGCCCACTTCGGCATACCCGACCGTCTCCAGCGCCGCGTGAATCGCCTCCCGAAGCTCTTCAAGCGTGACCACGTTTTCCGGCCACTGGAGGGCGAGATACCCGGTCACACTTTCACTCACATGCTCGGCGAGCCACCATTTCGGGTAACCGGCCTTCGCCGCCGCGCGCACGAGCACCCGGGCCAGCCAGTGACGCTCAAAAGCGACCGTCGATCCATTTTCGAGTTCCACCAACGGCATCCCATCGGCAAGAGCAATCATGAAAAGAGTTCGGTTTGCTGGACGCTCGGCTTGACCCGGCGTTCCATGCTTTGAATTTCGTCGATAAACGCTCCGATGTCCTGAAAATCGCGGTACACCGAAGCGTAACGGACATACGCCACCTTGTCCAACCCGTGAAGGCGCTCCATCACCTTCGCCCCGATCACCTGGGAAGAAATCTCGCGGTTGGGTTCCGCCTCCAGTTCCGTCTGGATTTCTTCCACCGTCTTTTCGATCGTCGTATGGGTGATCGGCCGCTTTTCGCACGCCTTGGTCATGCCGACCACCAGTTTTTCCCGGTCAAACGGTTCGCTGCGGCCATCCCGCTTGATCACCCGGATCATCGCCCGCTCGATCGCCTCGTACGTCGTGAAGCGGTAACAACACACCGTGCATTCGCGGCGGCGACGGATCGACGCGCCATCCTTCGAGGAACGCGAATCAATCACCCGGTCTTCAAGATTTCCACATTTGGGGCAACGCATAGCGGTTGTGTGCTATTGATACGAATAGCACAACATCTTGGGGTGTGAACTTTTTTTGTCCCTTTTGGCCCGGAAACCCGGAAAATCCGGCTCCCGGTGTGCCGTTCCCGCCCGCTTTTCAGGAATCCGTCGGGGAAGGGCGGCTCAGGAACATCTGGCGGATCACCTCTTCGATCGGAATTTCCTGCACACTCACATCGCTGACCCGTTCCCGGGCGAAAATCGCGCGGCAGGTTTCCGCCACCTGGTTGCGCGGCACCTTGAGCAACACCGTCTGCGGAGTCTGCTCGCTCACTTCGCCCAAACCGTCAAAGCGCCGTTGCGCCGCCGTTTCAAAGGTAAAGCCGACGATCTTTTCCTTGGAAAACCGGTCCACCACTTCGCTCAGCGGGCCATCGAAGAAAATCCGCCCGTGATCAATGATGATCACCCGGCGGCAGAGCGCCTCGATATCCTCCATGTAGTGGCTGGTGAGCATGGTGACGATGCGGTGATCCCGGTTGTACGCCTGAAGGAACTCCCGCACCTTCCGGGCGCTGCCGACATCCAGCCCGATCGTCGGTTCATCGAGCAGCAGCACCCGCGGCCGGTGAAGGAGCGCGGCGATGAGTTCCATCTTCATCCGCTCGCCCAGACTCAGCTCGCGCACCACGATGTCGAGCTTCTCCGTCACCTCCAGCAGCTCGGCCAGCCCGCCGACGATCTCCGTGTACGCCTTGCGTTCGATCCCGTAGATCGCCCGGTTGAGTTCCAGCGATTCCCGCGCGGGAATATCCCACCAGAGCGAGTTTTTCTGCCCGAGCAACAGGGCGAACTGCCGCTTGAAGGCATCCTGCCGCTCCCAGGGTGTGTACCCGAGCACCCGCGCCTCGCCGCCGCTCGGGTTGAGCAGCCCGGCAAGCATCTTGAGCACCGTCGTCTTCCCGGCTCCGTTCGGCCCGAGAAAGCCGACGAATTCGCCTTCCTCAATCGAAAAGCTGACCCCGTTGGCGGCGGGCAGTTCGTCATAACGCCGCCGGAACAATCCTTTGACGGCCCCCTTGAGCCCCGGTTCCTTTCGATAGACCCGGTAGACTTTGGTCAGGTTGCGGGCTTCAATCGCGGGCATGGGATGGACTGGAGGGGAGGGGGCGCGAACGGGCCCCGGTTTCACGGGACTTCACGGCACGAGAAAGCGTCACCGGAAAGTTTCCCTTCCGGTGACGTTCCAAAAAAGACATTCGCGCGCGAACGCCGGATTACTTCATGAGCAGCACCGCCCGGGCGCGCTTCACTTCCCGGGTGATCTTCCGGTGAAAACGTGCGGGGAGCCCGGTCACGCGGCGGGGCAGGAGCTTGCCCGCTTCGGTCACGAAACGCTTGAGGATATCGGGGTTTTTATAGTCGATCGCTTCCAGCGCGATGTCGATCCGGCGGCGCGGCATGGAGCGGTTGGCCCGGCGGAAGGCGGCGCGGCGTTTGGGTGTCTTGGGTTGCATGAGTCTCTGGTCTTTCCCTGGTTAGCGAATTTCCCGGTGCAGCGTATGACGCTTGAGGAACGGGTTGTACTTCTTCTTTTCCAGGCGGTTCGGGGTGTTGGGGCTCTTCTTGTTCCGCGTGGAAACGTAGCGGGACACGGGCTTGCCGAGGGCCTTGGCCTCGGTGCATTCGAGCGTAATGATGTCTCTTGGCATAAAATGGATCAGTCTTTGGAATCGGTCGGCGTGTCGTCGTCGTCCCCATCGTTGGATGGAGCTTCGTCATCGGTCAAGCCGAAAAGGGAGGTCACCGGTTGACGCACGCGGGTGGCCTTGCGCTGTTTTTCGATCTGCGCCTGGCATTCCACCGTGTAGCGGGCAAAGGGGATCGCTTCGAGGCGGGCATGGGGAATCGGCTTGCCGCTGATTTCGCAGACGCCGTAGACCCCGGCTTCCAGCCGCTTGAGGGCTTCCTCCACCTCGTAGAGCGCGTCCTGCTCCTGCGAGAGCAGGCTCAGGGCGAAGTCGCGATCATACGCGTCGCTCCCGGCGTCCGCCTGATGCATGCCGAAGGCGCTGGCCTCGCTTCCCTCCGCCCGGGAGCGGAGGCTGTCCTTGGCCACTCCGGCCATGGAATCAAGCATGCCGTCGCGCAGGGCGAGCAGGCGATCCTTCTGCTGGCGCAGGAACGGGGTGAGCTTCGCATCATCCTCCGCCTGGGCAGGGACCTGAAAGGTATTGGTTTTGTTGGAAGACTTCGGAGCGGGTTTCTTGGGCATGACAATAGCGGGTTGGGTACTCAGACGAGTGGATTGGACACGGCCTTTTCAACGGCACCGTTTCGGGGGAAAACCGGGTCTGGGTTCTGATTCGCGTTTTGACATAGTATCGGTGCTGCCCGAAAAATTGAGCGCGAATATGTAGCCGCTTTCAAACCGGTAAGCAAGGGGAATATCCCACAAAAGAAAGCCCCGTTTTTTCAGGAGCTCGCACTCGTGTAACGCCGGAGGGCGCTCTTCCAGAAAAACCGGCTTCCCAGCAGCACGAGAAGCGATGCCGCCCCCAGATGAAGCAGGGGAATCCACGCCGGTCCCGAGAAGGTGTCGAGCAGGAACCGGGAGGGGACGTTCGCCACCAGAATGACCGGAATGAGCCATGAAAACACCCACTTGAAGGCGCCCCGGAAGATGGAATCCGGGTATCGGGCGAGGCTGCTGATGTTGAAATAGCCGGAAAAGAGCCCCTGCGCCCGGACGATCCAGAAGGAAAACGTCGCCAGAAAGAGCATCAGCGCATAGTGAATGGCCACGCCGAAGGCGAGCGTGCCGACATAAAGGCCCACCTGCATCGCTCCCGGCATGACCCCGAGCCGGTGAAGCGCCACGCCGACAATCGCCACGCTCACCCCGGCGTTGACGAAGTTATCGAGCCCGAACTGCCGGGCGGAGACGAGGAACTGCGAATCCGCCGGCAGCATCAGCATGAAATCCATCCGCCCGGTGCGGATCAGCTCGGGAATGTTGACGATATTGACGAAAAAGAACGCCTGAAAAATCTGGCCGATCAACTGATGGGTGGCCACAAGGAGGATCATCTCCCATTTCGTCCAGTCCCCGATGGCGTTGATATGGCGGAAGAGGACTTCGATAAAGAGGATCTGCCCGGCGAACCAGCAGATTTCCACCACGATCCAGAGCAGGAAATTCGCCTTGAAGCTCATCTCGCGGATCAGCGAGTTGCGCAGCATGATCGAATAGATTTCCAGGTACCGTCGCATGTGTCGCCTCCCTTACTGCCACCAGTTGCCGGAAAGGACGATCAGCGCCAGCAGCTTGATCGTGTTGCCATAGTAGGCGTCTTCCGTATCCGGGCGGTTGACGAGTTCGTGCCAGAGGGCGTCGAGCCAGAGCTGGCTTCCCGGGGTGGCGTCCGTCATGGCCGCGACGGCGAAGGGGGCGAGAAAGGCGGCGCTCCGGTCTTCCGCCATCGGGCTCCCGTCCAGACGATACCCGGCGTTGATTTTCGCCGGGTCGTCGCCGGTGGCCTGGCGCACCCAGGCGTTGAGCGGTTCGAGCAGGGCGAGCGAGCGCGGGTCGCCCGTGAGCAGGTAATCCGTCGCCAGCCGCCACGGCACCCGGCACGCGTTATAGGAATAGAAACCGTCTCCGGGCCCTTCCAGAAAGCGGGGAGGCGCGGGGCGGTATTGTTTTTCCCGGAGCAGGGCGAAATCCGGCGGCAATCCCGTCTCCGGCGCGTAACGCGTGACCAGCGAAGCGAGCGCGGCGTGCATGCGATTGGTGATCACCCGCCACGTTTCATTGCCGGAAGCTTCCAGAAACGTCCGGAAATGGGAGGGCATGAAATCGGAGGTCCGGATGCTGCCGACGTATTTTCCCTTCTCGCCGACCCAGCTTCCGAGCGAGAGCGTCTGCCCGTTGCTTTCGAACTTCAGGACCGCCGCCGCCCGCTTGAGCCCCTCGGCCTCGTAGTGGAACTCCCCGTCGTTGCCCCATTGCCGCCCCGCCATCAGGAGCGCGAGCGCGATGTCGAGGTCGCCGTCCGTGGCGGCGTTGTCGTGCCCCGGTTTTTTATCCGGCTTTCCGTCCCGGTAAACCTGTTGCCACGCCATCAGGTCCGGGCTGGCGGCGGAGGGGTGGGCGCGCACGTAGCGGTAGAGGGCGTCGAAATTCTCCCGCGCCTCGGGGTCCGCCCCGGCCATCAGGACGGAAATGAGCATCCCGTACCCTTGCGCTTCGGAGAGGGCGCGGGTGTCCGGGCTCTCATCCGTCTTTTCCGCATTGGCAAAAACGTACTGTTGCCCCGGCTCCCCGGTGCGCAGGTATTTCCTTTTCCAGAGCGGATAAAAGGCGCTGACCGCCTGATCGCGTTCCTCATGGGAAACCGAAGGGTGAATCACATCATCGGTATACGTCGTGTGCTGGGGAAAAGGACGTTTCGCCGCCGCCTGCGCCCACGCCGGGACGGGCAGCAGCAGAGCGCAGAGAAACAGGCAGAGCCGGGGAACCATAAGCGGCCCGCTTCTTACCATCCTTTTTCATCCGCCGAAAGCCTGATATTGGGTGACCCCGCGCCGCCACATCCACCGGGCGAGCCCGTAGACCAGCGCCATCCAGAGCGCCTGCATGGCGAGCCCGCGCCAGAGCGCCACCCCCGTCACCTTTTCCATGAAGACCTGAACGGGGAAGAACATCTGGTAGGGAAAGGGGAGCCACATCAGCACCGCCTGGAACCACGCGGGCATGAGATCGAGCGGAAAGGTGTGGCCGCTCAGGAAATATTCGAAGGAATAGAGGATGAAAACGATCGTGCTGATCTCCAGCACCCAGAAGGCGCACATCGCCACGCAATAGGCGATCAGGAAGGAGATCCCCGCCGCCAGCGCCGCCGAGAGGGTGAAAAGCGGCCACGTTTCCCACCGGGAGGGGAGGGCGGCGTACTCCCGGAAGAAAAAGAAAACCGCCGCCACCGGGACGAGCGTCACCAGCGTGTAGACGAGCCGGTAGGAGAGAAAGAGCGAAAACCGGTAGGCGAGGTAATCGAGCGGCTTGATGAGAAACGCGCTGATCTGCCCTTCGCGGATGTCGTTGGCGATCTGCCATTCGTCCTCCGTGGGGGTCACCAGGTTGTCCACCATCAGCACGAGGAGGAAATACCAGATCATCGCGGCGTAGTCGTAACCGCTGATCGTCCCTTCCCCGCCGGAGAAGATCGCTTTCCAGATCAGCACCGTTCCCGCCAGCGGAACGAGCGCGAAGAGCGAGCGGAGCAGGAAATTCCACCGGTAAACGAAGGTGTTCTGCAAGCCGACATCGAACACCTTGCCGTATTTGCGAAGCCGGTTCATTCCGGGGGAAGCCTACTTGCGCTCTGTTTCCAGATAGCGCTCCGCGTACCGCTGGCCGAGGGTCCGGAGCGCCTCCGTGCTGAAATGGAGCTTGTCCCCCTTGTCGGACAACCCTTCCGAGGAGACGAAGTAAACGTTGGGCATCGTCGCGGCCAGATGACGGTGGGCGGCATCCACGGTGCGATGGCTCTCCGACCATTCCTTGCCGGGAAACTCGCCCAACTGGCCAATGATGAAGGGAAGCTCCGGGTTCCCGAACTCGGTACGAAAGCGCGTGATGAGTTCGCGCAGCTTTTCCTCGTACACCGCGGCGTTCCGGGGCGAGCAGTCGCTCTCGCCCTGGTGCCAGAGGATCGCCTTGAGCGTGCCTCCGCCGGCGAGGGCGGCCCGTGTCCGCGCCACGGCGTCGTCGTAAGGGTGGCTCTTGGTCTGCTGGAAAAAGGCACCCGGCTGCCAGACGGCGATCGGTGAACCGCCGCAGGCCGCCGGGATCAGCCCGACGGAGAGGGCCGGGTCCGCCTGTGTCAGCGCTTTGGCGAATGATTTGGCCAGCCCCGCTCCCGCGCCCGCCTTGTCCCGGTGAATCGGTTCCGTCGCCGGTTCCCAGCGGTCTTCCCGGCTCCATTTCCAGACCCGTTCGTCCGCGGTCTTGCCCGCTTCATCCAGCCCGCCCCGCCCCGCCATGTTGGATTGGCCTGCGAGCAAAAAGAGATGGAAGGGCTCCGGCGGCTGCGCCGCCTGCGCTCCGGAGAACATTTGGAGGAACCCGAAAAACATCAGGGATGCCAGAAGCCGTTTCATTGCGGCATTAAAGCATTTGAGGCCCGGATCAAGGCAATCCTTTTGCGCTGAAAAGAGGGGCGGATTTCGATCCCCTTGTGTCGCACAAACGCTTGTGCGATTATTCGCGCATGGCAACCCAACCCATGGATTCCCGTCTCAAAGCCCAGGTGATCGCCGAATGGCGCGGCATGTACGAGCCGCGTCCCCGCCCGGACCGGCTGACCACCGCGGCGGATGTCGTCGTGCGGCTCATGAAGTCGTTCGGCCTCACCGAGCGGCTCCGGCAGGAGGAGATCACCGCCGCCTGGCGGGAGATCGTGGGCGATTTCATCGCCGCCCATTCCGAGCCCGCCCGGCTCCAGAGCGGCGTCCTTTATATCCGCGTCCTTCAGCCGACCATGCACTACGAACTCGACCGCGTCTGGAAAGCGCGCATCCTCAAAAACCTGCGCGCCCGTTTCGGGGCGAAAACCGTGCGTGAAATCCGCTTCAACATCGGGTAGGAATCGCAAAAAGCACCATGGCCAACACCCGCCCCGCCCCTGATCAGATCGAAATCCGCAACCTCCGGGTCGGCACCCATATCGGCGTGCCGGACGAGGAGCGGAGCGCCCCGCAGGAACTCCACGTCTCCCTGCTCATCCAGCCAAACCTCACCTTCCGTGCCATGGCGGATGCCATCGCCAACACGGTGGACTACGCCGCCGTGTGCGAGACCGTGAAGGCGACCGCCGCCGAACGCCCCCGGCACCTGATCGAAACCCTCGCCGAAGAGATCGCCGACGACCTGCTCGCCGCGCACCCGATCTGGCGGCTCACCGTGGAAATCCGCAAATTCATCCTGCCGGAGACGGAATACGTCGCCGTGCGGATCGAGCGTCCGGAGAAATAACCGCCCTTCCGCCTTTTGAAAGCGCCCCCGCTCATCCGGAGCCCGCTCAATCCGGAATGGCTCATTCCCCGGGGATGGGAGCAGATCCTCGGGTTTCAGGTCGATTACCGGCTCGGAGAGGCCGTCCTCCAGCTCTGGCGGGTGCAGTGGAACCAGCACATCCACTCCCCGACTCCGGAGGACGCCCCGCCCCGCGCGCCCGGACCGGCGCTTCATTCCCACCCGCATCATCAGCTTCTCTATTACCGGAAAGGGGCCGGGCGGCTCCTGGCCAACGGGGAGCCTCACGATGTCCGCAAAGGGAACATCTTTTTCATCCCCGCGGGGTGCCTGCACGGTTTTCTCGACGGGGGAGGGGAGCCGCCCCTTTGCCTGGCGCTCGATTTCACCCTCGCGCGTACCGGCCTCACCCCGCTTGGCGACGCACCGGAGAGCCAGGAGGCGGTCCTCCTGAGTCTGCTCCATGCGGAAAAGGCGCGCCCCTTCGAGCTTCGCGCCATGGATCAGGCGGCGGTGGACGCCATCATCGCCGCCATTGTGGAGGAGAACGAGCGGCGCGAACTCGGCTTCGCCGCCATGGTGCAGGCGCATCTGCTGCGGCTCATGTCCCTTTGCCTGCGGGCGACCCAGCGCGCCCGGGGTTTCGGCGAACACTTCCGCCATACCGCGTGGCGGCACGCCGTTCTTGCCGGGCGGGTGGAAACGCTCATCGCCGGGCGGGCCACCGATCCCGCCGGGTTTTCGCTGGGGGAGGCGGCCAGGCTCTGCGGCACCAGCGTCAATCAGCTCAACCGGATTCTCAAACGCCAGACCGGGCGCACGTTTCACCAGTTGCTGCTTCACCGGCGGCTTGATCACGCCGCCGCCCTGCTGCGCTCCGGCGAGGCCAACTGCACGGAGGCCGCCTTCGCCGCCGGGTTTAACGACAGCAACTATTTTTCCCGCGCCTTCCGGAAGGTTTTCGGTCACACTCCCTCGGAGCTTGGCCGTCCCACGCCGGACCCCTGACCCACGACCCATGATTGCTGAACCTGCCCCATGAACCGCCTCATTATCGCCGATAGCGAACGCGACCCCGATCTTCTCTACGCCACCCGGTTTTTCGCCCCGGACGCCTTTGTTTATCTGGAAAAAAAGGGACGCAAGATCCTCCTTCTCAGCGATCTGGAGATCGACCGGGGGCGCAAACAGGCGGCGGTGGATGAGATCGTCTCCCACACGGAAGTGGCCCGGCGGGCGGGGGAGGGGGCTTCGTTTGCGGAGGTCGTCCTCCGTTTTCTCAAGGATCACCGGGTGCGGCGGGTGGAAGTGCCCGGCTCCTTTCCCCTCGGGCTGGCCACGCGCCTTCAGGCCGGGGGCGTTACCCTCGTTCCCAAAGAGGGGCTCTTTTATCCGGAGCGCGAGTTCAAGAGCGCGGAGGAACTGCGCCACCTGCGCCGGGCGCTCGCCATTACCGAAAGCGGCATGGCCCGGGCGATGGAGCTTCTGGCCGCGGCCCGGATCGGGCCGAAGGATCGCCTCCTGCTTCGCGGAAAGGCGCTGACCTCGGAGCGGTTGCGCGCGGAGATTGATTCCGCCATGCTCCACGCCGGGGGCCAGCCCGCGAACACCATCGTGGCCGGTGGCAGACAAGGGTGCGACCCTCACGAACGGGGCCACGGCCCGCTCAAGGCGCATTCGCTCATCATCCTCGATCTCTTTCCCCGCGACGCCCGCACCGGCTACTACGGGGACATGACCCGTACCGTCGTCCGCGGACGGGCGAGCGACACGCAGCGGCACCTCTGGCACACCGTTCTGGAAGGGCAAAAGCGCGCGCTCCAGGCGATGCGCCCGGGGGCGGACGGGCTGGCGATCCATCAGGCAATCGTCCGGCTTTTCGAGGAATCCGGCTACCCGACCCGTCAGCAGCGGGGCCGCTGGACCGGCTTCTTTCACGGCACCGGCCACGGGCTCGGGCTGGAGCTTCACGAATCCCCCCGTTTCGGGGCCACCCGGTTCCGCCCGGGGCAGGTGCTCACCGTGGAGCCGGGGCTCTATTATCCTCAGTGGGGCGGGGTGCGGATTGAGGACGTGGCGGTGATCACCGAAAGCGGAAACCGTCTCCTGAGCCGGTTTGAAAAGCGGCTGGAGATCTGAGGATCACGGTCTTTCCGGGGATCGGCCGGAAGGGGTCAGGAAGACCACCCGGCGGATTTCAGGTGCGCCAGCACCGTTGCGGCATAGCGCTCCATCCCGAGGTCGTTGGGATGGCAGTCGTCGGGCGGAAAACAGGCGGGGTCTTCGGGGATGGGCGTCCCGATATAGTGAACCCGATCGAACCGGGCGCAGACGGCGGCGAGAACCTCCCGGTACCGGTCGAGGCTCAGACCGGCGTTGTTGACCGGCTGGCTCATGAAAGGCGCCGGGGCGATGACCCCGCATTGCGCTCCCGCCGGGAGATCCACGGTGGTGAAAAATTCCATGCACGCCGCCTCGAACTCCGCGAGCGGGCGGCCCCGGTTATAGTCGTTCGTGCCGAAGGCAAGGGTCAGAAGCCGGTACGATTCTCCGGAGATCGCGCGGCCCAGCCGCGCGTCGAGGATCGCTCCTCCCACCCCTGCGTTGTGCAGGTGCCAGCCTCCGGCCAGGGCGACGCGGGCGGGCCAGTTGCGCGTTGGCGTGCTCGCCTCCATCCCCTGGGTGATCGAATCGCCCAGCGCGAGCCAGCGCCGCTCCAGCGGATGGGGCGGCAGGAACGGGGCGTCCCCGATCAGCGAGGCAAGGCGCGTTTCCGCCATCGGCGGCAGCCAAAGCTCGAAGTCGCGCAGGTGAGCCCCTTCGCCTTCCCAGAGAAGCCCTTCCCATCCCGTGGCGTTTCCCTGCGGAAGGATCGGGGCAACCAGTTCGCCCGCGACGAGGAGATCGAGCGCAATATTTTGGCGCGCGCGCACCCCGAAGGTGAACGCCGCCTCCAGCCGGGTGGCCGAGGAGCGGAACCGGAGTGCCACGCCCGCCGTACAGGCCCGGCGGATGCGGGTCGAATCGCTGGTATCGTAGAGGGCCGCCAGCGGTTCGGTAAAACGGGAAAACGCGAGCGTCCCGGAGGGATCGTCACAACACGGTGTGGCTCCATGGACGATGAGAGCCAGATCTTGCGGGGAAGCTTTTCGCAGTTCGAAGGAGGGAGTCATGGGAGCAAGGTTGAAGGAAACCGTTTTACGGATCAGGGTCTGCCCGCCGGATGGTTGGCAGCACGGCCACGGCCCAGATGGCCGTGCCGATGATCCAGAAGAGGGCCGCGTACGCGAAATGGAGCATCCGGCCCGCGGGCGGGAGCCATTCGCCGCCGATGCGGGAGATGGCGGCGATCCAGAGGCAGACGCTCATCAGGATCACCGGCCAGAGCCGCGCCCGGAAGCGGTCGCTGCGCCCGCCGTGGCCGAAGATCACCCGCGTCGCCACGACAAAGGTGAGGATGTTGAAGCCGGTAATGAAGACCACATGCAGCCATGCCGTGCGCCACTGGGGCCAGCAGGCGATCAGCAGGTAGCCGAGCCAGATCGTCCAGAACGCGAAACGGAAGCTACGGGGAAGGGTGCCCGGCGGGATGGAGCGCCCGTGAAGCTCCCGCAGGATGTAGAGGCCGATCACCACGGCGCGGAGGATGGCCGCGGCGGCCCCGAGCGGTCCGCCGATGCCGATCGCCTCCAGCACAAAGCTGGCGAGAATCAGCCCCCCCCAGAAGACGGCGGTCCAGGCCCGGCGCGTCCATTGCGGGTTGGGCGAGGGCGAATCCGGCGTTTCCCCCTCGGTGGACCACCCCATGAAACGGGGGAGCAGGACGACGCCGATCCCGAGGATCGGCAGGAGCAGGTAGCTCTGGTAAAGAAACGCCGGTCCCAGTCCGTAAAGCCAGACCGGCAGCGGCATCCACGCCCCGGCCAGAAAAACCCCGGCTCCGATGAGCGAGGAGGCCATCCCCATCCCGACCATCGCGAACTGCGGCGGCGGCAGGTCGCGGCGCAGCCGGAAGCGGCCGATGAGCCACGCGAGCAGGCAGAGCATCATCAGGAGGAAAACGCCGTCGCCCGCCATCGTCCGCCCGGCAAGGTGCAACCCGCTTGCGAGAAGGAGCAGGCCCGCAAAACCGAACGTCTGGCCCAGCCGCATCGGCGGCACCTCCAGGAGCCGGGGCATCGCCGTGCCGAGAAAACCGATGACAAACGCGCTCAGGAACCCCTCGATCATCACCCGCTGATGGGGGATCGCGGGATACCCTTCCAGCACCCCCCAGACATGCAGCGGCCAGAGGCTCACCCCCACCACACCCAGAAACAGGCCGATCAGAAAGAGAAGGCGGAATGGCTCCCCCGCGGTGAGTTCCCAGTATCCCGGAAGTGGGGAGGCCGGAGGGGCGGTATCAGGAGAATGATTCATCAGCCGGGGGCGAGGATAGTGTCCGCGTCCGCCACTGTCCAGCCCTCACTGAAAAGAAGCGCTGGCGTTCCCCGGGCAAAGGAGGTGATTGGCAAAAGGGAACCCTTTCACTCCGGCCCCTGCGGGTTCCAGACCACTTCCCAGAGATGCCCGTCCGGGTCCTGGAAATAACCGGAGTAGCCGCCCCAGAAGGTGGCGTGCGCCGGTTTGGCGATGATCGCGCCAGCTGACGCGGCCTTTGCCATGACGGCATCCACTTCGGCTTGCGAAGGGACGTTGTGGCCGAGCGTCATCTCCGTGGGGCTGGCGGAAGCGACTGCCAGCCCGGTGTCATGAGCGATGCTCTTTCGCGGCCAGAGAGCCAGGCGAAGCCCGGATTGCAGATCGAAGAAGACAACGGCCCCATGCTCGAACTCCTTGCCGACAATCCCCTCGGTGGGAAACCCGAGCCCGTCGCGATAGAAGCGCAACGAGACCTCCAGATCGTTCACGCCCAGGGTGATGACGGTGACGCGCGGTTTCATGGGCGGGGTTGGCGGACAACGCTTGCTTTTAGCGGCGCTTCTTTTTCGGGAGATTGAGCTGACCGATGATCCGGTATTTCCCCTCCAGCAGCGCCACTTCCGCCTGCGAGAGCCCCGCCGGGATGGTCAGGATGCCGTCCTGCACCCGTTTGTCGATCAGGATGGCCGTTACCAGCCGCGTGCCGACGAAACAGACGAGCACCCGCCCGCGCTCCTCCACGGAGAGGGCGTCGAGCGCGAGCCGCCCGGAGGGGTTGAGCTTGAGGGCGCACCCGAGCGTGCCGTCGTCCGCCGTGAAGGGGAAAATGGCGTCGATATGAAGCTCGGAAATCTCCGGCACTTTCTTGATGTAGGCCGGGCCCGCGCTGTTGCTGACCGGCAGCGGCATGATGAACGAACTGCCATCCTGCGGATTTGCCTGAAGATGAAAGCGGACGACGACCTCCGGCGGTTTCTTTGCGGCGGCGACCAGCAGCAGGGCGAAAAGCGGGAGGAGCAGGCGAAAAAGCATGGCTTCCACTCTGCCTTGCCAAAAAGCGATTTGCAACCCCGGGGAGAGTCAGGTAAGACGGGGGGCCATGCGTGCCAGCCTTTCCCTTGCCCTGATTGCCGTGATGAGCCTCTCTTTCGGCGCGTGCAGTTCCACCTCGCGGGTCGCCAGCGACATCTACTACTCCCTCCCATTCACCGGAAGCAAAACGGAAGCCGCAAAGCCGGAACCGCCAAAGGAAGGCGAGCAGGTGGTGAAGGCGGGGGCGATTGTCTTCCGCATGCAGGTGACGCCGCTCAAGGTGAAGCTTTCGGAGACGCGGCATCTCGATGTGAAGATCCGGCTGGAAAATACCTCGAAGAAATTCACGCAGCTCTCCTTCCCGACCACGCAGCGCATCGAACTGCTCGTGCGCAGCGATGACGGCAAGATCATCACCCAATGGAGCGAGGACCGCGCGTTTGACCCCCAGCCCGGCTACGTTTCGATCAACCCCGGCGAATTCGTGGAATACGCCACGACGCTTTCCACGCGCGATCTCCAGGTCGGGCGGACGTACACGGTGCTCGGTTTCTTCCCGAACTACGACGCGTTCCGGGCCGAGCAGGTGATTACCCCGGAGCCGTAGGCGCGGCGGCGGACGCCCGGAAAAAGGGGCGGCGTTACGGAATGAGTTCCAGCTTGAGGAGCCGCTGGTTGGCGGAGTCGTAAACCACGGCCCTGAGGCGGTTGGCGGTGATGATGCCCGGCTCGTTGAGGGAAGCCGTGTCATCCCCGGGGTGATCCCGGTTTCCGAAGGTTGCCAGCGGTTTGCGCTCCTGAAGATCGAAGCAGATGACCCGGTGGCGCAAGGTATCGGAGACCCAGAGGCGACCTTCGCCCGCCGTGGCGCAGATGCGCTCGCCGAAGCGTTCCGCCTCCGTCTTGCCCCAGGTGTTCCAGCGTTGAACTTCTTCCCAGCCGTTCTCTGCGGGAGCCAGCTCGATCACGGCACCGTCGGCGGTTCCGATGAGCCCTTCGCCCACCGCGAAGAGGGAGGTCCATTCCTTGACGGGCGCGCCCGTCCGGAGCGTGACCGGGCCGAGGAGGCGATCCGGAGCGCCGTCTCCCTTCAGGGCGAAACGGCTGCCGTTGCCTTCCCGGTTGATGACCAGCAGTTCGCGCTCCTTGTTCACCACGGCGGTAAGCGTCGCCTCTTCGGGCAGGTCACCGCTGAAACCGTAGCGCCTGACGGGGCCCTCAAGGGTGCCGACGTAGAGGGTCGGCTTCCCGTGCTGGACGGCGGGGGAGACCATTTTCCCGCTTTGGAGGAGGGCCGAACCGGCAAAGCGGCGTTTGTCGGGCGTCGGCACGCCGTGGCGGATCGGCGTATCGGGCTGGTCGTTCCACTCCCAGATGCCGCTCTCCCACCAGAGCCGGTATTCGTTGTCCAGTGTCAGGGCGCTGCACCGCTGCACCGCGCCGATGCGCCGGATGATCTCAAAGCGTTTGTCCGCCGGGTTCCACTGGAGGAGGTGGATGATGCCTTCGATGCCGGAGACGGCGTAAATATCCCCCTCAAGCCGGGTCAGGCCGCGTGGATCGCTGATCTCGTAGTTCCCCGGCACATAACCGATGAACGATCCGGAGTTGCCGCCCAGCACCACCCCCGGATCGCTCCGGAAATCGGATGAGAAGCGGAAAAGCGTTCCGTGGCCGCCTCCCCCGTACCAGTAGCCGTCGATCCACTGGATCGGGCTGCCCGGGCTCTCGAAGGGGCCGCGCCCGTTTTCCGGCGCGGCAGGGTCCACCCGGGTCATCCGCCTGCCCGCTCCAATGAAATAAACCTCGCCCCCCGGCCCGATGCTGATGCCGTAACACGGTTCATCCTCCGGGGGCGTGGCGATGTGCCGGGTTTCACCTCCGGCATTGATGAGGAAAATCTCTTCCTTGTTGATCGCGGCGGCGAACCCCTCATGAAGGTTTGCGGAGAGAAAATCGGCGGTGATCCCTTCCAGCGGGGCCGGGATCGCGTCGGGCGCATCATCGGGACGGTGGATGTAGAGCCGTTTGTTGCAGAGGAAAAGGAACGTATCGTCATCGGCCACGAGCCGGTCTCCCCTGTGCCCCGACGGTTCCTTGGGAAAGGGGTAAGTCGCCAGAAGGCGGCCATCCGGCGAGTAGCGGTTGAGCACTCCGTCGCCCGCGCGGTCCCAGAGGGTGCCGTGCGAATCGCAAACCACGCGCATCCCCGGGCGCGGCTCCGGCGCGAAGCGTACAAGCGTTTCCCCTTCCTCCCCGGAGTTGCCGAAGACCCCGGCATAACGCAGGGAGGCGGCCTTGAGGGGTGAAAGGACGGCGAAGGCGAGCGTGGTCGTGGCCACGGCGAACCCGATCACCCGGTGCGGAAAGCGGTTGCATCCGGGGGTTCTGGAGGGAAAAGTCATAAACATAGAGCTTTTATCGGGTGGCGGGAGGCGGGGCGATCCGGATGGTTCCCCAGTGCGCGGGGGTGAGCATGATCTCTCCGGGAACATCGTTGACGAGCCCCGTCGCCTGATTGGACCAGTAGTTGCGCAGGAGGTTGACGCTCCCCGCCGCGTCGCCGTAGATGACGCCGAAATCGCCCCGTAGCGTCAGGGCGCGCTGCGGGTCGATTCCCAGAGACTTGAGCGGGACGCGGACCCCGAGGCGGTATCCGTCGTTGTTGCGGTTGACTTCGATCTCCGCGTCCTCCAGGCGGATCACCTGATCCACCTTTTCGCTCCGCCACGGGCTCTGGAAGACGACGGCCTGCTCCTTCGCCGCGTCCGGAGCCCGGTGCCGGTAGAGGACAGCGAGGTTCTCCCCGCCCATCGGGGCGATCAGGAGCCGCAGATCGCCCGGGACGGGCTGGAGCCGCTTCGGGTTGGCGGCGGGATCGGTGCCGAGTTGCAGGTCGATGCTATCGCCCGTCTTGAAGAGCGCCTGCCAGTCCGTGCCGTTGTTGACCCACGGGGAGGCGTCGCGCACGGTGTAGAGGAGGCGGAGATGCGTCGCGTCCCGACCCGCCCGGACGCTCACCGGATAGCGGTTCCCCATCTTCCACCGGGCGACTTCCGGAAGGTCGTCCGCCTTCGTGACGGAAGCCCATGGAATCTCCGTTTCCGCCGCTTTTTCTTCCTCGATCAGCCTGCGGTGGATGTTTCTTTCGGCGGCGACGATCTGTTCGGCGGAGACGCGGACGGCTCCTTCGCTGCGCCGGGCTTCCCGGAGCCCCTCGATCCGGTAGATGCGGTAGCCGAGGCCCCCGCCCTGAAAGTAAAAGTTGCCGTCCTTTTCCGAACGCCCGAAAACGCCGCCGAAGCATTCGCCGCCGAGAATGCCGATCCCACCGGCGAACGGGTTGGTCATCATCCGCACGTCGGGGAAGATGGCGTCGAGATAAAGCCCGTCGCTCGTCATCAGGAAACCCTGCCCGTGGTTGCCGTTGAGGAAAAAGACATCGCTCTTTTCATCCAGCGCCCCCATGCCGCTGAAAAAGAGCACCCCCTGAAGCTGGCCGGCGACGGGCAGGGGGGCCTTGTGGGAGCCGTGGACATCCACCCACTGGTTGGGATAGTGCCAGAGCCGCCGGCCGTCCGGGGCGAAGCCGCACATCTGCGGTTCGGAGTTGGTGATGAGCGTGCCGAAGCGATCGACGGCGCTGGCCCCTTTGGTCCCGCCGGGCAGGTCGATCGGAATGGCGCTCTTGAGCGCTTCGTTGAGCGTCGGGTAACGGGGCACTCCGTTGTCGTAAAAACCGTCCGGGCGGATGGTGACGAGCACGTTCTGCCGGTTCACGGTCGCGGCCATCCGCAGGGTCAGGTCATGGAAATCGTGGCTCCAGCCCGAGCCGCCGAGGTTCTCGGCATCCGTGGCGAAGTTGAATTCCTCCTGCTGAAACCAGCCGTCGCCGTTGAGGTCCACCCACATCATCCCGTAGCCGTGGGCCGCCCTGAAACGCTCCTTTCCGCCTTCCTGCCAGCGTTCGGGCTTCCCTTCGGGGTAGGCGGCTTCAATGGCCCGGATGAACTCCGCGGGCGGCATCCAGTTGAAACTGTAGGAGAACTGGTGGGCGGAAGAGATCATCGCCCGCGGCTTGACGCTCCCGTCCTTGAGGATTTCCTGAATGAAGGTCGCCTTGCCGGAGGAAATAAGGAACGTGCGTCCATCCTGCCGCCAGTATTGGTGACGCCGGAGGTGGACCAGGCGGTCCGTGCCGATCCCTTTCATGACGGAGCGTGGCCGGACCTTGCCGGTGGCGAAATCGACATGGACGAACGTCTGCTGCCCGATCCATTCTTCATGGTCGAGCGGATCGAACCCGCCGCCCGGCGAGCCGTAGCTGGGCGGGCCGAAAAACTCCCTCACCATCTTGCCCGTGCCGGTGTGGTAGGCGGCGAACCGTTTGGGCTGCCAGCGGTCCGTCTCCGTCACCCAGATTTCATCTCCGCTTACGACCATCCCGTTCGGGTTTTGCAGGCGGAGGGGATCGTAGGGGCCCGGGATCAGTCCCCCCTTTTTACCGATGGCGCGCAGCGCCTTGCCCTGGGGGGAATAGACGTGAACCTGATGGTTTTCCCGATCCGAGACGTAAAGGGTTCCATCCGGCCCGACCGCCACGGAAGCGGGCTTGCCGGGGAGCTGGCAGACCGGCGCGGTTTTGCCGCTTCGCGGGTCGATCTTCAGGAGCCGCGTGCCGGAAATGCCGTAAAGCGCCTCCTTCCCGGAAGCGAGCGCCACCGGTTCGGCAAACGGGAACCGGCGGACCTCGCGCCCGCTTTCGGCTTCCACCATGAGCACTTCGTTCGTATCCCGGTCGCCGATATAGAGATGGGTGCCGAGCAGGGCCATCCCCCCCGCGCGGTTGGCCAGGTCCGCCCGGCCGCCGGGGGAACCGGGGCCGGTCTCGTAGGTCATCAGGGGGAGGTACGGGGTTTTGTCGGAAAAATTGATCAGCTTGCCGCTCTCAATATCCAACCGCGCCAGGGTAACGCGGCAGGCCGCCTTCCAGTCCGGTTTTCTCCGGTCCACCTTGCCGTCCGTCCAGCCCCGGCCTTCGTGAAGGAGGTAAACCACCCGGGCGTCCGCCGCCAGAAAGACGCGGTTGAGCCCGTGCCCGTGCGGAAGGTTGATCCCGCGCCGGAGGGTGCCTTCGAGGTCAAGCTCGATGAGTTCGTGCCCTCCCTCGGCCAGCGGCGCCGCCAGAAAGAGGGAATTTCCGCTGATGGCCGCCGCCTGGAGCGTGCCGTGATTGGAGCCCGGCGCGTTGAAGAATTCCGTCTGGAAAACAGGGGAGAGGCCGGGGTGCGAAATGGCGCGCCAGCGGTATTCGCCGGGCGCGACGATCACGCCATCGTCATCCGCGCCATCCCAGACGATCCGGTGTTCCCCTTTGCGGAAGGGGTGGGCGGAGAGCAGGTTGCGCACCCGCCTTCCCTGCGCGTCCTCGATCACCAGCGTCGCCTTCCCCTCCAGGGGCTGGTCAAAGGAGAAGGCGATTTCCCGGCGGCGGTCTTCGAGCAGCCGCTCCTGTTCGCTCAGGCGCAGGAGTTGCCAGTGCGCCGGGTCCCGGGAGAGCTTCCGGTGCACCGCGCCCGGGCCGATGTGCAGAAAGCGGTTGCGCAGCCGCGGCTTGCCCGGGATGTCCCCCTCCCATTCCACGCAAAAGGCCATCCGCACTTCCCCGGAATCGCCTTTCGGAGTGCCGGTCTGCCGGATCGGGATGGTGAATTCGTAGCGGGTCCGCCCGCCATCCACGGATTTGCGCGCCTGTTTGCCGCTCAGGATCACGGGGCGATCCACGGCCACGCCCAGTTCCACCCGCGGTTCCCCGGCGGTTCCCGGCAGCCGGTCCGCCACCACCACGGCCCGCAGGTTGTCCCCTTTCCTTTCCAGCCGATAGGCGACCCGGGGCGTCAGGGCATCGCCGACTTCGATCGCCTCACCGGCATCAGTCGCGGCATGGAGCGGAAACGCAACGCCCAAAAGGAGAAAGACAACGGCGATGGATCGGAAAAAGGAAAGCATGGGCAAAAGGGGGAGGGGAATAGGCCGGGCGAGATGATTCAATAGTCCCCGTCCCCGCGCCGATCAACGCAATAGGCGATATACAGTTCCAATACACAAGTCCCCGGAGAGGGAAAGGGCCCCGGCATCGCGCGCTGCCATGCGGCGCTGCCGGGATGCGGTCGAACTCCCGATATTCTTGACCTGAATCAAATTCCGGAGCCGGGGCGCTTGTGGGTGATTCATCAATATGTTGTGGTTTCGGTTGAAACAACCACAATATATGGAACACCGCCCTCCCTTTCCCATGGTGATCAAACGCAACGGTGATCAGGTTGCCTTTGATGAAAACAAAATCATTTCCGCCCTGTTGCGAGCCGGGGTTGCGACCCGATCGTTTCTGGAGCCGACCGCCCGCCAGCTGGCGCTTGAAGTCCAGACCCGCCTGCTGGAGCGCCATCCCGATGGGGGGGAGCCGATCAGCATCGAGCAGATTCAGGACGAGGCGGAGGAGGCGCTCCTGCGCGCCGGTCACATCGCCTGCGCCCGCGCCTATATTCTTTACCGCGAGAAACGGAAGCTCTCCCGGCTGGAGGCGCGCACGCTCGTGGACGTGGAATCCTCCGTGGATGAATACCTCACCCGGCAGGACTGGCGCGTGGCGGCCAATGCCAACCAGGGGTACAGTCTCGGGGGGTTGATCCTGAACCTTTCCGGCAAGGTGATCGCCAACTATTGGCTCAACCATATCTACCCGCCGGAAGTCGGCGCGGCTCACCGGCAGGGGGACCTGCACCTGCACGATCTCGACATGCTTTCGGGCTACTGCGCCGGGTGGTCGCTGCGCACGCTCCTCGCCGAAGGGTTCAACGGCGTTCCGGGAAAGGTGGAAGCCTCGCCGCCCCGGCACATGCATTCGGCGATCGGCCAGATCGTGAATTTCCTCGGGACATTGCAGAACGAATGGGCGGGTGCGCAGGCGTTCTCCTCCTTTGATACCTACATGGCTCCCTTCATTGCGAAGGACCGGATGAGCTACGAGGAGGTGCGGCAGTCGATGCAGGAGCTGATCTACAACCTGAATGTCCCCTCCCGCTGGGGAACGCAGACCCCCTTTACGAACCTGACCTTTGACTGGACCTGCCCGGAAGACCTCCGTTCCCAGGTGCCGATCATCGCCGGAAAGGAGCAACCCTTCACCTACGGCGATCTGGAGGCGGAAATGGCGATGATCAACCGCGCCTATATCGAAGTGATGACCGGGGGCGACGCGCGGGGCCGGGTCTTCACCTTCCCGATCCCGACCTACAACATGACCGCCGATTTCCCGTGGGAGAGCGAGGACGCGCAACGCCTCTTTGCCATGACCGCGAAATACGGGCTGCCGTACTTCCAGAACTTCATCAATTCGGAGCTTCAGCCCAACATGATCCGCTCCATGTGCTGCCGCCTTCAGCTCGACCTGCGCGAACTCCTCAAGCGCGGCAACGGTCTCTTCGGGTCCGCGGAGCAGACCGGTTCGCTCGGCGTGGTGACGATCAACTGCGCGCGGCTCGGCTACCTGTACGCGGGGGATGAAGCGGCCCTGCTGAAAAAGGTCGATCACCTTGCGGAACTGGCCCGTTCCAGCCTGGAGATCAAGCGGAAGGTGGTGCAGCGTTTCATTGATCAGGGGCTCTATCCGTTCACGCGGCGTTATCTCGGCACGTTGCGCAACCATTTTTCGACCATCGGCGTCAACGGCATCAATGAGATGATCCGCAACTTCACCGGCGATCGCGAAACGATCGTGACCCCGTGGGGCAAGGCGTTTGCGCTCCGCCTGCTCGACCACCTGCGCAAGCGGCTGGTCGAGTTTCAGGAGCAGACGGGGCATCTCTACAATCTGGAAGCCACCCCGGCGGAGGGAACCACCTACCGTTTCGCCAAGGAGGACCGCCAGCGCTGGCCCGACATCCTCCAGGCCGGGACGGATGCGAACCCGTATTACACGAACTCCTCGCAGGTTCCGGTCGGCTGGACGGATGATCCCTTCGAGGCGCTCGAACATCAGGACGCCCTCCAGACCCGGTACACCGGCGGCACCGTGCTGCATCTTTACATGTCGCAGAAAATTTCGAGCGCGGAAGCCTGCATGAAGCTGGTGCGGCGGGCGCTGGAGCGGTTTTCCCTTCCCTATATTACGATCACGCCGACCTTTTCGATCTGTCCCACGCATGGCTACCTCGCCGGGGAGCATCCCTTCTGCCCCCGGTGCGACGAAGAACTGCTGGCCCGCAGGCAGGCCGCCATCGCCTGAAGCAACAGCGCAACCACTCTATGAAAACACAACCCCACCTGCCAACCGCCACATCCACCCTTGAAGACCACGAGCGCCAGCCGTGCGAAATCTGGACCCGCGTGATGGGTTATCACCGGCCCGTCTCCAGCTTTAACATCGGCAAAAAGGGCGAACACTACGAACGGCGTTTCTTCCGCGAGTCACGCTGCCGCCTCTCCGCGTGAAGATGCCTGCCACGGACGCTCCAGCCCTTCGCATCGGGGGGCTGGAGCGGCTTTCCGTGGTGGACTGGCCGGGGGAACTGGTGGCGGTCGTCTTCTGCCAGGGCTGCGCCTGGAACTGCCGCTATTGCCATAACCCCCACCTCATCCCGTTCGCTCATCGCGGAGAATACGAATGGGAGAAGGTGCGCGACTGGCTCCGGGGGCGGCGCGGGCTGCTCGACGGCGTCGTCTTCAGCGGCGGGGAAGCCACATTTCAGACCGGTCTCCTGAGCGCCCTGCGCGAAGTGCGCGGGCTCGGTTTCCGGACGGGCCTTCACACGGGCGGACCGGTGCCCGAACGCTTCGCGCCCCTGCTGGAGTGGCTCGACTGGGTCGGCTTTGATTTCAAGGCTCCCTTTGACCGGTACGCGAAGGTGACCCGGAGCGAGCAGGGCCACCGGGCGGAGGCGAGCTTTCGCCATCTGCTGGCCTCCGGGGTTTCCCATGAAATTCGCACCACCTGGCATCCCGCGCTCCTTTCCGCCGCGGACCTTCATTCCATGGCGCAAACGCTGGAGGAAGCCGGGTGCCGCCAATGGGTGATCCAGCGTTTCCGCCCGGAGGGATGCGAGGATGAGCTGCTCTGCCGCGAGCCGGTGGGCGAGCTTCCCGCGCTGCCGAAGGGCGGGCGGTTGGAGATCGTGGTGCGATAGCAGCCTGTTGAAACCCCCCGACGGTCGCCTTTGGGCATCTTTTGGCCTTGGGCTGCGTTGCTCGCTTGGCCTGTATTCATCGAATACAGGCGCTGCGCTCGACGCCTTGCCCAAGTCCAAAATCTGCTCCAAATGCAACCATTGCCGGTTTTTCAACAGGCTGATAGGGCGCTTATTCCCCGTCGCTGAGGCGGACCTTCGGAAGGGCGCTCCACGCCCAGACGAGCGCGCCCGCGATCCAGAGCCATGCGCCGATGCTGATGGCGGTGTTGCGCCATGGCAGCCAGAAATCCGCCCCCACCCGCAACGCGAGCCCGGAGACGAAGAAAAGCGCGGTGGTCATCAGGAAAGGGAGCTTGCCCGCCGTCAGCATGGCCAGGCCGCCATGCCCGAAGATCACCCGCGTGGCCACGGTGAGCGTGATCAGCGCGAAGCCGCCGATGAAAACAAAGTGTGCCCCCGCCACCCGGTAGAACGGCCAGATGAACGGGAACACCAGCCCCATGAGCGCCAGCCCCACCCCCGCGTGCACGAGCCGGGTGATCGTGCTGGTGGTGCCGCTGCGGTAAATGCCGATCTGCTGGACGAAATAGAGCGCCGCGATCACGAAGCGGGCCAGCGCCGCCATGCGGGGCATCGCCAGCCAGGCATCCAGCGCGTAGAGGATCAGCAGCGCCGTGCCGGTGACCGCCGCCCGCGTGGTCTGCTTTTCCCAGCCGGGCAACCGCCCGGGTTTCAGCGGAGCGGGCCGGATTTGCAGGAAACGCGGAAAGAGAAAGCTGCCGACCCCGAGGATCAGCATCAGCACCCATGCTTCGTTGAGAAGCGTCGTGCTCAGGGTCCCGGCCCATGCCGGAGCGAATCCGGCCTGCCCCGCCAGAAGACCCGCCACCCCCGCGACGGCGCACCCGAAGCCGAAGCCGACGAGAATGAACCCGGGCGGCGGAAACCCGCGCGCGCTCACAAAGCGGCGACCCATCTGGAAGACGAAACTCAGCAGCAGGAGCAGGAAAAAGAGTTCCCCGGCGGGATGATGGCCGAGCAGATGGCTCCCGAGCGTCAGGAGGTAGAGGGCCAGAAAGAGGACGCATTCCCGCGCGGAGAGATGGGCGGTGCCGGTCAGCCGGGGGCCTGCCGTGCCGAGGAATCCGAACACAAAGGCTCCCATGAAGCCCTCGATCATCAACCGGGCGTGGAGGATGCCGGGATGCCGCGCGAACACCTCCGCGTAATAGAGCGGCCAGAGGGCGACCCCGACCAGCCCGGCCAGAAGGCCCAGGGGGAAAAAGAAACGATACGGTTCCGCGCAGGCAAGCCGGAAGAAGCCCGGTTTTTTCATGGCCGCGCTCCTTCCGCGCTGGACGAACCGTTTTGGCGGCGGGCCGCCCCCGTTTGACGAAGATTCACTGGCTGTGTTTCCATTTTCACCAGGATACCCGCCGTTTCCGCCCGCCCGCCTTGATGCAGGTCAAGCCGTGGGGCGCTCTGTATGGATACCGTTTGCGCTTGGCTCCGGGGCTTGCGGACAGTATGCGGGGGGCATGACACGGCTCTCTTTCCCCGTCGCGGCGTTTGGCGCATTCTTTCTCTTCCTGTTTGCGGGAGTGGCGGCGGAGCCGTCGGCCTGGGAGATCGGGGAACAACTGGTGTTTGCCGACCGGGTGGCGATCGTGAAAAAAGAGGGGGCGGAGGGACCGGTGAGCGTCGAGGTGGATCGCCTGACGCCCGGAGGATGGGAAAAGCCGGAAACCCGCGTGCTCGAATTCCGCGGGGGAGGCGCGGAACTGCGGCCGCTCGGGGAGGGGATTCACCGTGTCCGCGCGGAGGGAGGGGGCGAGGTCCGTTTTCTGGCCATCGCCCCTCCGGACCGCATCGGGGAGGGAGGCGGAAAAGCGGTGCCCGGTCTGGTCGCCAAACTGCGCGCGGGCAAGGAAGTGACCATTCTGGCGATGGGCGATTCCGTCACCGCCACCGGCGAGTACCCGCGGATGTTGGGAAGGATGCTGCAACGGGCGGCGGGAATCCCGGCCGTCCGGATCGTGCGAAAGGCGTACCCGGGCCGGAGCGTGGACGCCTCCGTGCGCCGGTGGAAGGGGGATATGGAGGGCCTTCGCCCGGATCTCGCCCTGATCATGTACGGCCTCAACGATCAGGGGGCGAACGTCCCGCTCGCGGCTTATCTGGAGCAGTACGCGTGGCTGGCAAGGCACCTGCGCGAGGAATCCGGCGCGGAGGTGGTCTTTCTGGAGCCGACGCCGCACATCAATATCGCGACGCCCGATGCCGCGGGGAAACTCCCGCCGGAAGCCTCCATCTTCCGGACCATCGTTTACGCGGCGGCGCTGCGGGATCTCGGGCGGCGGCTCGGCGTCCCGGTCGTGCCAACGTTCGATGCGTTGTGGGGACAGGGTGCGGAAGGCCTGCCGCAACAGGCCCGGCGTCTCTGGCCGCTTTTTCCGCCCCATTATCGCAAGACCTTTGAATCGCTGGTCGAAACGGACGGCAAGGGGGATACGATTCACCCGAACGCGCTCGGGCACCTGCAAATGGCGCGGGCGGTTTTCAGGACGCTTCTGGAGGAGCCGGTGCCCGAACCGCTCTCATTCACCGCTTTCACCCGTTGGAAGGGCACCGGTGCGGAGAGCGTCGTGCGTGTCACGAACCGTTCCGCGGAGCGCCGGGAGGGGCGGCTCTCGGTTTATCCCTTCCCGCAGGACGACACCGCTTTCCCGCTGGAGTACGCACTGGAAGCGGGCGCAAGCGCGGAGTTGCGCTTTGGGTGGCCGCACCTGAGCGAACCCGGGGATCTGCTGGAGCCGCCATTGCGCCGGGTCTTCCGTGCGCCGGGGCCGTACGTGCAGGTGCTGGTGCGGGAGGGCGCGGGCAGCCGGGTGAGCGCCGTTGCGGCCCCATGGCAGCCGGAGGTCGGTTTCGTGCCGGAGCGGCAGATCGCCCGGGGGCCGGAACTGGAACTGCCGATCAAGGTCGGCCATGAGCGGCGGACCAGGCGCCTGAGGCTGCCCGCGGACGGCGAAGTCGGCCGGGAGGCTTTGGTGGAGGCGGTCCGGACGGCGGAAGGGGAGGCGTTTGCGGTGGCAGAGGTTTCGTGGGTCCGGTTCGCCGCGGCCCGGGAGGGGGAGCCCGCGCCGGATGGCGACCTCGCCGACTGGCCAACCGCTACGTGGGTGCCGGTGGGCGAACCGGTGCAGGCCCGTGGCACGGGAGGGCCGCGCGATCACCGCGATTCTCCGCGCGATTGTTTCCTGCACTGGAGCTTTGCCGCCGGAAAGGAGGGCCTCTTCGCCGCGTTCCGGGGGACCGGCGATGAGAAAAACGATTCCTTTACCCTCTTTTTCGACCCGCGTCCACCGGAGCTTCTCGGTTCCGCCGGCCCGTATTTCTGGGTGGAAGGAAAATTCCGGGAGGATGGCACGCTGGCGCTCAAGGCGGGCGATTCCTCTCCCGCAGCCAAGGGGTTGGAGGGAAAATGGAAACGGAGCGCCGGGGAGATCGCCGGAGAGATTTTCATCCCGTATTCCCTGCTCGACCGTTCCGCCTGGCCGGAATCCGGCGACCTCGGGGCCTCGATCATCTGGCGACACGCTCCCTCGAAGGAAAAGATCACCACCCTGATGTGGGCGGAGGACGGTCATCCATGGAACACCCGCTGGTACGGCGTCATCCGGCGCAACCCGACCGGCCCCCTCCCTTACCGGGTGCGCGTGGAGTAGGGGCGTTCGTTTTGGTAACTGGCAACTGTATCTGATCCGTTCCTTTTGGTTTTGCCGGGGCCGCTCTTTAGCTTCCCCCGGAATGATTTCCGATACGACGCCACTGACCTCCCTCTCCGGACGCCTGGAACGGATCTATGGAAAGGAGCGGGCTCCCGGCATCCGGTGCGCCATTGAAGAACTGCTGGAGCGCCATGCGGGTGCCATCGCGCCGCGCGCCCGGGGCTGGTCGGAGGCGGACGCGCTCCTCATCACCTACGCCGACTCGATCACCGGCCCGGAAGCTCCCCTGCGCACGCTTCACCGCTTCCTCAGGGAACAGATGGGCGGCCTGCTCAGCTTCGTTCATCTCCTGCCCTTTTATCCTTTCACCAGCGACGACGGCTTTTCCGTCACCAATTTCCGGGCGGTTCGCGGGGAACTGGGCGGCTGGGAGGATGTCGAAGCCATGGCGGCGGATTACCGCCTTGTTTTCGACGGCGTGATCAACCATGCCTCCGCCTCCGGCGTTTACATGAAGGGGTATTGCTCGGGCGATTCCCGCTACCGGGATTTCTTTCTGGCCCTCGACCCTTCCACGGACACCTCCTCGGTCCTGCGTACGCGCAACCTGCCGCTCCTGCATGATTACGCGACGAGCGAGGGCGTGAAATGGCTCTGGACCACGTTTTCACGCGATCAGGTGGACCTCAACTACGCGAATCCGCGCGTGCTGATCGAGATGCTCGATGTCCTCCTCTTCTACGCGCGGCGCGGCGCTACGATGATCCGCCTCGACGCGATCCCGTATCTCTGGAAGGAGCAGGGCACCTCCTGCGCCCATCTGCCGCAGACCCATGAGTTGATCCGGCTGATGCGCGATGTGCTGACGGAGGCCGCTCCGCACCTGCTGCTGCTCACGGAGACGAATGTGCCGCATCGCGAGAATATCAGCTATTTCGGCGACCGCGGGGACGAAGCGCAGATGATCTACAATTTTTCGCTCCCCCCGCTCATCGTCTGGAGTCTTCTCAAGGGGGACGCCCGGGTTCTGAGCCGGTGGGCCGCCGGGCTGGAACTGGTCGGCGAAAACGCGACGTATCTCAACATCACCGCGACCCATGACGGCATCGGCATGCGGCCCACGGAAGGGCTCCTGAGCGAGCCGGAACGGGCGGAACTGGTCCGGCTGGCGAGGGAACGCGGGGGTGATGTGACCGGCAAGCGGAATGCGGACGGCAGCATATCGCCCTACGAACTCAATCTCTCGTATTTCGACGCGATCAACGATCCCCGCGCCAATCCCGGGGTGGAGACGGAACTGGCGCGCTATCTTCTCTCCCAGGCGATCCCGATGGCGTTGATCGGGATGCCCGGGGTCTATATTCACAGCCTGCTCGGTTCCCGCAATGATCTTGAGGGAGTCCGCCGGACGGGTCGCGCGCGGAGCATCAACCGTGCGCAGCTTGATCTGGAGACCCTCTGCGCCGAACTGGCCGATCCCGGGAGCCTCCGGGCGCGGGTGCTTTCCGGCTATCGCCATCTGCTGCGCACGCGGGCGGGGGAGAGCGCCTTTCATCCCGGCGCGGCGCAGGAAGTGCCGGATTTCGGCTCCGCCGTTTTCGCCGTCCTGCGGACGAACCGGGAGACCGGCCGCCGGGTGCTCGCGCTGCACAACGTTTCCGGGGAAAACGTGAACGTGACGCTCCCGTGGGCCGGGACGGACCGGCTGGACGGGGCCCGCTGCCCCGCGGGCTCCCTCCGGCTCGCTCCCTATCAGGTGCGATGGATCGCCGCCGGGGTTTCCGGCGGGAGATAGGCACCCTTCTCGCGCAGGCGCTTGCGCAGGCTCTCCGCGGGAACGGCCCGGGTCGCCCCGCCATGATCCCGCGCGGCCATGGCGGCGGCCATCCCCGCCGCTTCCCCCATCGTCAGGCAGACCGGCATGACACGCACACTCCCCTGCACCGGGCGTTCGCACGATATGGAGCGCCCGGCGACGAGCACGTTCTCCAGCCCCCGGGGGATGAGGCAGCGCAAGGGAATCCCGTGGGATTCGCCCGGCTGGTAATGAAGCGCGGGCCCGGAGAGGCAATCCGCGCGGTGCCGGGTGTGTTCCCGCGCTTCCTTGAGCGAATGGTGGATGTCGATGAAATAGGCGTTGCGGGCGATTTCGTCCGGGAACGACCGGCGGTCGATGTAGTCGTCGAGGGTGAGGATATAATCGCCGATGATGCGGCGCGTCTCCCGGACGCCAAGGACGTTCCCCGTGCTGACCAGAAACGCCTCCCCGAAGGCGTCCGGGCAGAACTCGGCCAGCGCGTCGCGGAACTGCGCGGCCTGTCGGCGTCCTTGCGCCAGCGCCGCGGAAACCGAGGCGGGATCGGTGTTGTCCACGTTCCAGAGATGCCCCGCGTTGAAGCCGACGGTGTTCGGGCCGGTCTGCGTGCTGAAGACATGCGCGTCGTTGATCAACGGGTATTTTCCCGACTCGATGATCCGGTAGATCGGCGTTTGGGGATGGTTGCCCATCAGGCGGCGACCGTTTTCATAAAGAGTGCGGAAAATCTCCCCGTTCACATTGCCGAGCACGAAGCAATGGGTGGCGGGCATCAGTTCTCCGGATTCGCTCCCCTTGTGAAACTCCGCCCCCGCCCACGCGCAGAGATCGGCGTCTCCCGTGCAGTCGATAAAGCAGGCGGCACGCAGACGCGAAAGGCCGCCCTTGTTGGTCACCAGCAGCGAATCGACCCGGCCCGCCCCGCCGCGTTCCACGCCGCTGAGCATTGTCTGGAAGAGGACGTGCACGCCGAATTCCTCCATCAGATCATCGTAAACGCGCTTGAGCAGTTCGGGATCAATCGGCACCCAGTCGAGCTGTTCGGGGGAGACGTGCGGCTGCGCTTGCTTGCAGCGGTTGAGAACCGTCTCGGCCAGACCACGGTGAATCATCTTCTCCCGGTCGGAAAACGGGCACCAGGCGGGAACCAGCGCGGCGGTGCCGCTGCCGCCGAGCATCGTGCCGGATTCCACGAGCAGCGTGCGCGCGCCTTCGCGGGCAGCCGCCGCCGCTGCCGCCGAACCGGTCGGGCCGCCGCCGATCACGATGACATCCCAGGTTCCGGCTTCCCGGACGTTGATGGTAAGAGAGGTGGACTTCATGAAAAATGATTGAAAGAAAAACCCGGGAGCCGGATCAGGCCCGCCGCCACCGCCGCCAGAAGCAAAGACCCGCCATCGCGATCCCGCTCATCACAAGAGCCGCCGAGGTTGGCTCCGGGATCACCGTGGCGACGGTAAACCGGCTGACGCTCCCGTTGCTGCTGACATTCCCGGTAAAGCCGACCCCGGTGAACACGGGCGGGTTTGTTTCATAGAGATAGCTGGACCCGGCGCCCGTGCCATTGAGATCGAACACGATCTCCGCCTCCCCCAGCGGTGTGAAAAACGCATCAACTTTCCAGCGGGTCCCCGTGGTGTCGAGCACGAGGCGAAGCGTGCCGGTGAGAGGGGTGGTGGAACCCAACTTACCGAGATCGACATTGCCGCCGTTTCGCTCTCCCGCCCAGAATTCCGCATCGCGGTTGCGACGGAGCGCGAAAGTCGCATAGCTGCCGCCCACCTCGCTGAACTGGCCGGTACCCCACGGCTGATTCCCGGTGATAAAGGAGATTCCGAGAAAGGTGGTTGAATTCGTCGCGGCGAGATCGAGCATCAGAGTGACCTGATACACTCCGCTTTGGAATTCATAGGGCAGCCATGCCGATCCGTTCGCAGTCATGGAGCCGTCTGCCATGAAGTCGGAGTTTGCGATCCATGTTTCCGTGCCGGGCCGGAGGTCGGGCGCGGTGCCGTTGAGCCCGGCGGTGGCGAGGCCATCGAAGTTATCTTCAAAGATCACGGCGGCCCGCCCCGCTGTAAGCGAGAGGCAGGCAGCCAAAACAAGCAGGAGGGAGCGGAAACATTTCATCCCGCCATATTAGAAGCCAAAAGGGCGGGAACAATGGGAATCGCTTGCCGGATTTATGTAAAAAGTTATCTGATGGCATCATGAAAACCGAACCGGCCCGCTCCGTCCCTCCCGCATGGCCTTTTGGCAGTATTCATGACTGGGAGAGCCTCCGTGCGGAACTCCTCTTTATCTTCGATCAGGAGATCCCTGCGGACCGGTTGACCCTCCGGGGCACGCGCGGCGGCGATTTCAGCGCATGGCTCGTCCGGAAGGGGCGGGCCTCCATCGTCGCCGATGGCAAACGGAGCGAAGCCGGTCCCGGCCAATGGCTGATCTGCTTCGCGCAAACGATTGAGCAGAGTTTCGAACCGGGAACCCGTCTGCTTTCCCTCCGCATCCTTCAGGATTGGCCTGATGGCTCCCTGCTTTTCTCCGGCCCGGCGGTGCACGTATTCGATGCCGGGCGGTATCCGCAGCTCGAACGGCTCGCCCGCCCCCTGCTGCAATTCGCAGGAAACCTTCCGCTGGAGCAGCCGGCCCGCGATCCGAGGGAGGAATTCCTGTGGAAAACGCGGATCACCTATCGCGCCTTCGCCCGTTACCGGAGCCGCCTCACCGGCTGGCTGGCCGCGTTGGCGGAAGCGCTCACACAGGAGGGGTTCCGGATGAACGTGCCGACGACTACCGATCCGCGTCTCACCCGGATGTTTCAGGTTCTGGACGCAAACCCGCCCGGGAACCCGTTTCCCGAAAGGGAGATGGTCCGCGCTGGGGAGCTTTCCATCGGCAGCCTCAACCGGCTTTGCCTCCGCACCTGTGGTTTCACTCCGTATTCGTACTGGGAGAGGCGGCGCGTTCAGCGGGCGCGCCAGGCGCTGGAGATTTCCGGCATGCAGGTCAAGGCGGTCGCGTTTCAACTCGGGTTCAGGCAGCTTTCCCACTTCTCGGCATGGTTCAAGCGCCATGTCGGCGCTTCGCCGCGGGCTTATCGGCAGAGCCTCTTTGGAAAAGGATGAAATGCGGAGCCGTCCCCAACCCGGTTTCCATACTGTTTATATTCTGTCTCTATTGCAGGCGGAGGAAACGCGGACAACGTTCAGGTCATTCTCCCATGATGACCTTTCGCCTTTTCTCCTTCGGGCTTGTCTGGATGCTCGTTTTGCTGACGCCCGGTTATTTCACCCTTGCGGAGACACCCTATGCCGCAGATCGGATTGTTTCCCGCGGTGCATCGCCCGAGGTCTCCTTCCTGCTCCGTTCCGATGCCGCAAAGAAGACGCTGACGATCCGGATCGCCGTGGAAAACCTCCGGGCGGACTGGCCCGCGCCGCGGGTGCATCTCGGCCTTGCGGCGCGGAAGGCTCTCACGCTGGAGAACAAGGATGGCACCGTATCCGAATCGGGCGGGCGCCGGTTCTATGATTTCACGGTGAAAACGGCGCGGCTGGGAAGCGATGCCGTACCGGAAAATTTTCGATGGGCTTTTGACGTTGGCTGGATCAACCCGGCGGGCGAAGCGATCCAGAAGGAAAATTTCCTGATGAAATCGGGGACTCCGGTCTTCGCGCCGATCGGGAAAGACCCGGAGCGCTGGCAACCTTTCAGCCTTGCGGAACACGCCCGCCTCGTCGCCCAGCGGCAGGAGCAGATCCGGATAGGATGGGAGCAGCCCGGCGACGGTGTCGCGAGCGTTGTCGTGGAAAACGCCGACGGGGTGCGGGTGCGAAATCTCGTGAGCGGCCGCCGGTTTTCCGCCGGGGCGCAAAGCGTCGTCTGGGACGGGCTGGATGAAGAGGGCAGGCTGGTGGCGCCGGGGGAATACCGCTGGCGGGCGGTGACGCATCCCGGCATCCGGCCAAAGTTCCTGATGTCGTACTACAGCCCCGGCAAGCCGGGCTGGTTCGCCGGGCCTACGAGCCGCTGGCTTGGCGATCATTCTCCGCCCCTGTGTGCGGCCTCCAACGGGGAGAGCATCGCGATCGGCTGCCCGATTGCGGAGTCCGGCAACAATATCGTCCTTGTCGATCCGGAGGGGAACAAATTCCAGGACGGCAACCTCTCCTCCTTCATCGGCTCGGGAAATCTCTTTCTGGCGATGGATGGCGAGCGTTTCTACGCGTTTGCCGAGGGGGTTCCCCACTATGAGAAAATCCGCAAGGATGAGAAGGGGGAGGAGTTTCTCTACGGTTCGCTCAGTTTCGTGGCATGGAACATCAGGGACGGCTCCCGGTTCCGTTATGAGGGAACGGGAAAAAACGGGGACCGGATCGTGCGCGAATACCGGCTTGATCCCGCCCTCAAGATCAAACACGGCGGCGTCCACAATCTCCGGGGGGTCGCGGCGATCAATGGGGCGCTTTACGTTTCGCTTCACGACGAGGACAAAATTCTGGTGATCGATCCGGAGACCGGCAACATCACCGGCGAAATGGCGCTCCCGCATCCGGGGGCGCTGGCCAGCGACGGAACCCGCCTGCTCGCCTTTTCCGATGAGAAACTGGTGCTCTTCGAAAAGCCGGGCGCGGGCGCGGCGGCGAAGCGCCTTTTCACTCCCGCCCTGAGCCAGCCGCGTCCGCGGCAGGGAGAGAAACCGGTGGCGGCGGCGCTTGCCCTGCGGGCGGACGGGCGCATCTTTGTGGCCGACAACGGCACGGACCAGAATATCAAGGTCTACGATCCGGAGGGGAAACCGCTTTTCACGATCGGCCGTAAGGGCGGGGGCGTGGAAGAGGGGAAATGGGTGCCCGACGCCGTCCGCCTGCCGACGGGGCTGGCGCTCGATGGCCGGGGACAGCTCTGGGTGGCCGAGAATCACGCCGCGCCCAAGCGGGTGAGCGTCTGGAACAGCGAGGATGGCCACCTCGTGCGTGAATTGTTCGGCCCGGCGCATTACGGCGCATCCGGAGCCGGTTTCGATACGCAAGACCTCACGCGCTGGGTCGGCGGCGCGTCGCTCTGGAAGCTCGATATCGACCGGAACACCGCACAGATCGAATCCGTGCTTTTTTCCGGCGACAAAAAGGGGATGCCCTCGCTCCGCTTTTACCCCTTCAGCGCGTGGTTCCTTCATCGGGAGGGGAGAACGTTTCTCATCTCCAAGGATAACGTGATGCGGCTCTACGAAATCCTGCCCGAAGGCCGCGCGAAGCTCTGGGCCATGCTCGGGCCGTTGCATGCCTATCAGGCGGAGCATCCCCGCTGGTGGGTGCCCGAAGTCTTTACCCGGCACCCCGATCTCAAGGCGATTCTGGCCGATTTCACTCAGCCCGTCGGCCCGTATGAAAACTTCCGCAACGCCCCGGCGGCCAGCAAGGAAGGCCGCGACCGTTCCATCCTCTGGATCGACCGCAATGGCGACGATCAGGCGCAGTTGGAGGAGTTGCAGGTGGCCGGAGACGAGGATCACCAGATGCGAAGCACCATCTGGGGGTATCATTACGAGGATACGCTCGACTGGAAACTCATGGTGCTGCTCGGCGAGGGAAAAACCGGGGTGGGCGAACTCCGCTTCAAGGGGTGGCTCCCCTCGGGCGCGCCGGACTGGGACCTCCGGGACGCCGTCATGAACGCGCAACCGGTGGAAGGAGTCCATTCGCGCAGCCCGCAATCCTTCGCGCAGGACCGCATGGGGCGTTTCCTCATCAATGGCCACCCGATGATCGGCGTCGGCCCGGAAGGCAAGGTGCAATGGAGCTATCCCAACGACTGGACGGGCGTCCACGGTTCGCACCGCGCCCCGCTGCCGGAGACCGGCGTGCTTCAGGGATCGCTCTCCTACCTCGGCATCGCGCCATTCGATAAGGAAGGGGACGTGACGATCATCAACGGAAACCATGGGCGTTTCTTTGTGATGACCACGGACGGCATTTATCTCGACGAAATGTTTCAGGACGTCCGTCTTTCCCGCGACGCCAGTCCCTACCGGATCGGCGGGGAATGCTTCGGCGGTTATTTTGGCCGGGATCAGAAGTCGGGCCGTTACATCCTGCAATCCGGGCATTCCGACTACCGGATTTTTGAAATCCTCGGTCTCGATCAGGCCAAACGCCAGGGCGGCACCCTTGAAGTAACGAGCGAACAGGTCGCCGCCGCGCAACGGATGATGGAAAGGAAAGTGGCGGAAGCGAGCCACGTGCGGAACGCGGAGATCGCACAGCGGACGGACGCCACGCCGCCGCCCGTCGCCACCGCCGAATGGGGCAACGCCGCCGCCCGTTTTCCCCACGCCCGTGTGACGGCATGGCGCGAGGGGGAGGCGCTGGTGCTCAAATACGAAGTGAAAGACCCTTCGCCATGGGTCAATCACGGCACGGATCGGCAACTCCTCTTCAAGAGTGGCGACAGCGTCGTCTTCGAGTTTTCCACGGACCCGAAAGCTGCCGCCCGGCGGAGCGAACCGGCACCCGGAGACAAGCGGCTCCTGCTCGCACCCTTTGAGGAGAAGCCGGTCGCCGTTCTTTACGATTACCGTATCCCCGGCACGAAAGACCCGGTTCCCTTCAACAGCCCGTGGCGGACGGCGACGGTGGACCGCGTGCGGCTTCTGGAGAAGGCGGAGATCGAAGTCACCCGGCGGCGGGACGGCTACACGCTTGTGGCGCGCCTGCCGCTGGCGGAACTCGGCCTGCCCGCTTCCGGCCCGGCGGCATTGAAGGGGGATTTCGGCATCATCTACGGAGACGAAGCGGGAACGATGAACATTCTCCGCAGCTACTGGAGCAACCAGTCCACGGGGCTGGTCAATGATGTTCCCGGGGAAACGATGATCAACCCCTCCCTGTGGGGCAACCTTGAGTGGAAATAAGCCATGAACCGATTTCTCAAACAACCCGGCCGGAAGCGGCCCCGTCTCTTTCCGCGCAAATCATTGTTCCTGCTTGGCGCGGGCGTTCTTCTGGCTTTGTGGATGCCGTTTGCGCTCCCGCAGGCAATGGGAGGGGCGATCCGCTGCCACGGCGTACTGGGGAACTCCGGTGCGGACGGTGCGGCGCTGGTCCGTTCCGAGGGAGCGAGGATTCAAACCGAAGGGGACCGGAGCGGGCTCGGGTACGACCGTCTGGGCGCCCTCTGGGCTTTCGGGGGCACCCGCAACCTTCTGCGGCTCTCGCTGGACGGGCGGATGCTCGCCTCCTATCCGCTCAAGGTGAGACAGGGCAACCGCAGCGCGCTTGTCCTTGTCGATGACACGGTGGTCCTTCTCGTCGGCAACGCATTATACCGTCTGCCGATCACCGCCGCCTCCGGGACGGAGCCCGAACTGATCGACCGGAAGCTCCGGGGGATTTCCCTCAACGCACGGGAGGGGAAGATCGGCGCGGTGCTGGAGAATGGCGAAGTCGGCCTCCTTGAGATCGGCCCGGACACGTTTGAAACCTTCGGCACCCTCAGCGAAGACGGGAAGGGGGACCGGGTGGCGTTGCTCTGGGATGGCCGCGTCCTCGTGGACGGGCGCACGGTATTTGAAAGAGGGGCGCAACCCCGGGAATCCGGGACGAACGTCCGCTACCGGCATCAGATCGTGGGCGATTTCATTTACGAATTCAGCTGGCACATGACGGTTGCCCGTCGGGACCGGGAGCTTGCCCCCGCGCCCGGCGTGATCTATGGCGGCAGTTCGGGTTACTTCATCGGGAGTCTGCCCGAGGATGGCGAAGTGGGTCTGCCCACCGGGATCGCGCATCTGGGGGGGAACCGTTATGCCGTGGCCGGTTCGCTCGGGGTGATCCATCTCGTGAGCCTCAACGCGGAACGCCAGGCGCTGGAGACGGAGCGGCGTCTGGGAGCCGTTCATCAACCCGCGCCGATGGTGCTCGACCGCCGGGGGCGCACCTGGTATTACTCCGGTTTCTGGGACTGGGACGACGCACCGGATCAAGCCCTGCGTTCGCCGACTTCCTTTGGCTCCCGCGACACGGCGGCCATGCAGGGGACGCTTCTGCCGAACGGGAAGATGATCTTTGCGTATCTTTTGCGTGGTAAACCGAATCTCATGCACCGGGCCTTTGACGAAAGCGGCAAGCATACCTCCACCGCCGTGGACGACCTTCCACTGAAGCCGACCGGGATCGTCTGCTTTACCGAAGGGAAGGAGGTGCGTGCGCTGGTCGTCGATGCCGCTGCCAAAGGGACGATCGTCAGCTTCGGTTCCAACGGCAAGGTTCGCAAAAGCGAAGGCCCCGGCCTTCTGGAGCTGACCAGCCCGAGCCCCGCCGTGACCAGCCTCGCTGCGTTGCCCGGCGGGCGGTTTCTCGCCGCGGACGGCGGCAGCGTGGTCCTGCTCGAACGCGAGGGAAACGTGTTCCGGGAGGCGGATCGCTGGGGTTCATGGGGTAAGGGCGGCGGAGAACACTTCGGCGCGGAGATTTATCTCGATGCGGAAGGCGATCATCTCTGGGTGAGCGATACCGACAACAACCGGGTGATCCACTTCGCCTTGCGGGACGGACGGCCCGGTGATGCCACGGTTTACACCGGGGAAGGTCTGGAGACGCCGCTTGGCAAACCGCAACGCATCGACGCCGCCGGAGACCGCGCGGTCGTCATGGACTGGGGGAACCGGCGGATCGTGAAGCTGGAGCGGGTTCCGTAGCCGGTTCCGTCATCGGGAGGGGTTACTCCCGCTCCACCGGCGGCCGCTCTTCACGGGCTGCGGGGCCTTCCAATGGTTCCAGCGGCTCCAGCGGCGCGGCGAGCCGGCGCGTGCGGCGGCGTTCCACGATCCATGCCAGCCAGATGCAGAGTTCGTAGAGAAGGCAGAGCGGCGCGCCCATGGAGAGGAAGGTGATCACATCGGGCGTCGGGGCGAGAATCGCGGCGATCACCAGCAGGATCACAATGGCAAAGGGCCGCGTCTGGTTCATGAAATGGAAGCTGATGAGCCCGAGCGAGACGAGCGTCATCACCACGATCGGCAGCTCAAAGGCGATGCCGAAGGCAAGGGTCAACTGCGTGACAAAGGAAAAATACTCGCGCACCGTCCAGGTCGGCACCCAGTTGAGGGATTTGGCGTCCTGATAGAAAAACTCAAGCGTCTGCGGAAGGACGAAAAAGTAGCAGAGCGTGATCCCGGAGACGAAAAGGAGCGTGCCCGTGGCGATCACCGGCAGGACCAGCTTCTTTTCCTTGCGCTTGAGCCCCGGCACGATGAACTGTGCCAGAAAGAGGAGCAGGAGCGGAAAGGCGAGGATGATCCCGGCGTAAAAGGCGAGCTGGATGGAGATCATCAGCGAATCCGCCACCCCGAGGGTCTGCAACCGGGCCACGAGATCGGGATCGACGGCGTGAAGCGGCTTCTGGACGATATCCACGAGCTGATGGCGAAAGCAGAAGCTCGTGATCATCGAGGCGATGAGCACGAGGGCCATCTTCATGAGCATCCACCGGAACTCCTCCAGGTGCTGAAGGAACGGCTTGGTTTCGTCGCTCTCTTCGCGAAGACGGAAAAACCGGTTGAGAAAGGAGATGAGCACGGCGGATGGGTTCTTGGCGGGTTGGGATTACGAAAAAGGGATTCTTACCCGCTCATGGCCTGCTTTCAAGCGGCAACCGGTTTTCCCGGCGCGATCAGCCCCAGCGCGCAGAGCCGCGCGTAGGCGGCAAGGGTGTTGGCGTCGCGGATTTCCCCGCGGGCGATCCATTCGCCGAGTTCCTGCGCTGAAAGCGTGCGGCAGCCGGTGATCGCCTCGCCTTCATCCTGGTGGCAGCCGCCCGGGGCGGGCTCCACGGGCCGGGCCAGAAAGAGATGGCCGCATTCATCACTGAAGCCGACGGAGGAGAAAAAATGCCCGAGCGCGATCAACTCACCGCCCGGGGCGAGGCGGTAGCCGCTCTCTTCGGCAAGCTCGCGCAGGGCGGTCTCCCGCAGCACGGTTTCCCGGGGAGGCCCCGGTGCGTCCACCTGCCCGGCGGGAAATTCCCAGAGCGAGGCGCGGATGGGGATGCGCTCCTGTCGCACGATCAGAAACTCCCCCGCCGCCGTCATGGCCGCGATCACGCAGGCGTTCTTCCGGTGAACCACCGTCCAGTCCGCCCCGTCCGGGCGCGCCGGGGTCCGCTGCCGCACCTGCGCGACTTCCAGATGCGGGCTGGTAAAGAGCGGCCTGCTTTCGGGAGCGGGCCATGCGTCGGGGCCGGGCGGAAGATCGGAAAAGGGCATCGGGAGTTACCTTCCGAGCGCCGTTTTCCAGTGGGCGAGGCGTTCGGCCACCCGTTCGGAGCCGGGAGCCCCCGGGTTCGTCCGGGCGTCGATGGAGCGGCGCACCGTCAGCATCGGGTAGAGATCGTCCCCGAAGGCCGGGGAGAGCGCCCGGTAATCGGCCAGCGGCAGGTCGGCGAGGCCCACGCCCCGTTCCAGACAGAGCGCCACCGTCCTGCCGACGATCTCGTGCGCCTTGCGGAAGGGAACCCCGCGCAGGACCAGGTAATCCGCCACGTCGGTGGCGAGCAGCGCCCAGTCGCTCACGGCCCGCGCCGCCGGTTCCGGGTTCACGGTGATCTCCGGCAGCATCGCCGCGTAGATCGTGAGCGAGGCGCGGATGGTGTCGATCGAATCAAAGATCGGCTCCTTGTCTTCCTGCATATCCCGGTTGTACGTCATCGGAAGCCCTTTCATGAGGGTGAGCAGCGAGACGAGGTTGCCGATGAGCCGCCCGCTCTTGCCGCGCGTGAGTTCCGCCACGTCCGGGTTTTTCTTCTGCGGCATCAGGCTGGAGCCGGTGGTGTAGGCGTCCGAGATGGTGACGAAACCGAACTCCGCGGAGGCCCAGAGGATCAGGTCTTCGCTCAGGCGCGAGAGATGCACGCCGCAGAGGGCGAGGGCGCAGAGAAGCTCCACGGCGAAATCGCGATCGCTCACGGCGTCCATGCTGTTTTGCGTGAGCGCGGGGAAATCGAGCAGCCGGGCCACCAGTTCCCGGTCGAGGTTGATCGTGGAGCCCGCGATCGCTCCGGAGCCGAGCGGCATCACGTTGAGCCGCCGCCGCGCGTCGGCCACGCGCCCGGCATCCCGGTCGAACATCTCCACGTAGGCGAGCAGATGATGGGCGAAGAGGACCGGCTGGGCGCGTTGCAGGTGGGTGTAGCCGGGGATGACCACCTCGCGGTTGGCTTCGGCAAGGGCCACGAGGCTCCGCTGCACCGCCCGGATGGCGTCGATGATCGCCTGCGCTTCATCCCGCAGGTAGAGGCGGATGTCGAGCGCCACCTGATCGTTGCGGCTGCGGGCGGTGTGCAGCTTCGCCCCGGCGTCGCCGATGCGCCGCGTCAGTTCCGCCTCGATGTTCATGTGGACATCTTCCAGCTCCGGTTTCCAGACAAACTCGCCCCGGTCGATTTCGTCGCGGATGCCGAGCAGCCCCGCGCGGATCGCCTCCAGCTCCTGCGCCGTGATCAATCCGGCGGCCTCGAGGGCGGTGGCATGGGCGATGGAGCCCTCGATATCGTGGCGATAGAGCCGCCAGTCGAAGGAGATCGACTCGCTGAAGTTTTCAAGCAGTTTGGCTGTGTCGGTTTTAAAACGTCCTTTCCACATATCAGAGAGAGGGGGCGGTGTTTTCCCCCGGGGTTGGCATCATGGCAGAGTGACCCCCGGGGTCAATCCTTCGCTTGCCCGGGGTGATGCCCGGCGAGCGCGGGGCGGGCGATCTCCCGGATATACTGCCGCAGGGCGTCCAGGTAGAGCGCGTGCCGCTCGATCAGGAATGCTTCCGCGTTGTCGAGCTGCTCCCGGAGGCGCTCCTGCCCGGCGAAAAGATCGGTATCCAGGTAGCCCCGGTATCTGGCGAAGAGGGCGCGGAGCCGCTCCGGGGAGAGATGCGTGTCGAGTTCCGCCTGCGCTTTGCCCAGAAACGCTTCGCGGTAGGCGGGATCATCCCGCATCAGGGTACGGAAAAGCCGCCCCCGGGCTCCCTTTACGGAATCGAAGTGAAAGGTGTGCGTCTCCACCTTTTCCCCCTTGTTGAAGGAGCCGTCCATATCCCAGGTGAGCGAACGCCAGCGGGCTTCGGGGTCGGTCTGGTCGAGGTAATAGCCGCCCTGGTCCTCATCGGTGGTGGCAAAGAAGGTGACGGCGAGAATCCACGAGGAGAGCCCGTCGAGATCGAACTGCCTGCCGATTTCCTCCGCCGTCACCGGCCCCGGGTGACGGCGCACCCGGCGCATGAAGCGGGAGAACCGGCGGCGGGCGAAATTGCGGGTCTCGCTTGCGGGCTTGAGCCGCACCCAGAGGAACCGGTTGTGCCCGTAGCGGGCGCGCAGGAGATCGCGCGACTGGTGTTCGAGCAGGAAATACCCGGCGGGCATCCGCTCGCCGTTGAGCACCAGGCGCACCGGCTGGAGGCGGGAGGTCTCGCACCCGAGTTCGGCGGCCAGCTCCAGCGCCAGCGCGTTGAGGTAGCGGACGGGCGCGCGCGTGTTGCTGAGGACAAAGCGCCGGGTGCCGAGGCTTTCGCCGTTGAAGAAGAGGCCGGGGGGGCTCCCCGTTTCGCCGCTGTAGCTGCGGCGGAAGATGATCTTGAAGCTCTTGAGCACGTCGCTGCGGCTGGTGCCGCCATGCACGCGCAGGCCCGCCGTGGTTTCATGGCGGAGCTTGCCGCCCTCGAAGTAGGAGATGTTGGCCTGCCGTTCCCAGAACCGGCCCCGTTTCAACGGATTGGCGATGATGCCGTATTCCCGGGAGTGAAGCCCGCGTTCATCGGTGACGATGGAGAGGGTGGGGAGGCCGCCCGCACAGAGCGATTCATCCGGCACGGCGGAGCTTGGCAGGCTGCCCGGGCTGTTGACTTCCACCAGATTGCGCTGGAGGAGCGCGTAGTGAAGCCGCGAGAGACTCTCCCTGCCGACTTCGAGCCGCACCTTGTGCAGGTGATGGCGGGCCGGTTGAAGCAGGCCGGTGCCGAACTGAAGGACCGCCCCGAAGCCGATCAGGGCCAGGGCGCCGAGGGCGACCCGGTTGCGGCGGCGGCGGCGGTCGTCTCCCTCACACCAGATTTTCCGCACGGGTATAAAAGGCGTTGAAAGCGCAGCCGGGGGCCAGGCGGCGGATTTCCGTTTCCAGCCCCGCGAGCTTTTCAGCCGGAAGCTGCGGGAAGATGTAGGTGAGCAGGGCGCTCTCGCCATCGAGGGCCATGCTGTCCATCCGGGCGTTGGGAAGCTCTGCTTCGAGCAGTTGAGCCAGCGGCCCGGCGGCGTTCCGGTAGGTTTCCTCCGGCATCCGGAGAACGAGGGAACCGTGCCCCGCCCGTGGCTGGCAGAAGTGCGGGCCGCGGTTGATCACCAGCAGGGCGACGTACCCTGCCCCGAGCACCGTGCCCAGAAAGAGGAAGTTGAACGTGGCGCAGCAGATGGAGGCGGCGATGACGAGCATGACGAAGGCCACCTCCTCGGGTTCCTTGATCGGGGTGCGGAAGCGGATGATGGAGAGCGCGCCGAGCAGCCCGAGGGAGAGCGCCAGGGAGAACTGGATGCAGATGAAGATGGCGGCGATGGAGAGGCCCAGCAGCGGGAAGGCGCGGTGAATCTGCGTGCCGGTGGCCCGTCCCCCGTAGAAATGGACATACATCCAGGAGATCAGGAACGCGCTCGCAAGCGCCAGCGCGAGCACCAGGGCCAGCGGGAGGAGCCCCAGATCGGCGATCCGGTGGACCTCCTTGCCGAGGAGAAAATCTTCGATGTTCTTGAACCAGTTGTCCATAGCGGGAGGCTGAGAAATCCCAAGGCTTCAATGCGGTTGGTTCATCAGCCAGAAATAGGCGCTCATATACTTGGAAAATGCCCGCTTTTGTAAACGAAAATAATGGGCGCCCCCGAGCAGCGGGTCCAGCTCTTCGAGCGGTCCCTTCTGTTCCAGCACGGCCCAGGGGAGGGGATCGGGCCGGTGCAGGCGCATCCGCCCGGGGTGGACGCGGGGAATTGTGATGGCGTGGTCAAGGCAGAAGACGCTCGGGCTGAAGCGATGGCAGAAGCGCAGTCGCCGGTAGGTGATCTGGTAGACCGGGGTGAGCCGGTTGGCGAAGGCGGTTTTCTCCCGCAAGGCGGCGAGCGCCCCGGTGTAAAGCGGGGAGTCGAGCGGGGTGGAGAGGAGGCGTTCGCCCTCGTGCTCCGTGGCGCAGCGGAGCTTGAGCCTCCGGGAGCCTTCCTTGATCTTGGCTTCCATCCAGGCGCGGCTCGTCGCCGCGCCCACCCGGTACCAGCGCAGCCGCACCTTGGCCTTGAAGTAGTCCGAGTTCACCTTTTCGTTGAGCAACTCCCAGTCCGGCGTGTCGTAGTAGACGCTGGAGATTTCCGCGCCGGGGTATTCCGGGTGCGGGCGGCAATGCGCCGCCAGCCACTGGATGAGCAGCGGCACCCGCGCCTGGGGAACGGGGAATTTGACCTCGTATTCCCGGCGGGGCGGGCGGGTGGTGATGGGCGGATCAGGGATTGCCATGACGCGATCCGCCATTTTATTCCGGGGTGGGCTGTTCTCACAAGGGGAAACCGGGTGGAAGCCCGGCGACGGGCCGGGGAGGGGGAAATGGGCGATGACGGATTCGAACCGCCGACAAACTCGGTGTAAGCGAGCTACTCTACCGCTGAGTTAATCGCCCCCCTTTTGGAGAACGGGCAAAAATTAGTCGAGGGTATCGGCGCCTGCCAGCACAAATTTCGCGTCGGCGGCGCTTTTCGTGTGGCCGGAATGGGTTACCCGAGCGCCTCCCGCAGCCCCCGGACGGTCCCGGTTTTGAGCCGGGTAAGGCATTCCGGGCCGAGCGAGCTGACCCAGACTTCATACGCATCCTCCCGCGCCATCGCTTCCGGGTAGAAGTAGGTGAGCGAAACGGCGTTGGCCAGCGTGACGACGATCACCGTCCATTCGGGAAACGCCTCCCGCAGATGCGCCTGAAACTCGGAGTAAGCCTCGCTCCCCTGCGCCACCCAGAGCGTGGAACCGAGCGCCCACCACCAGATCTCCGCCTCCACCGATCCGCGCTCTCCCTGATGCCGGGTGCGGACGATCTGGCGGCGCAGCCGCTCCTGAAGCACCCGGTCCTCGCACTGTGCGAGCCGGGCTTCGAGTTCCTCCAGCGGCACCAGTGGCTTCAGGGGGATGGAAATGGAAAAGACGCCGGACCGGACAACCCCCGGCGGCTGGTTCGCCACGGTTTCCCAGACTCCCAGCGGAGCGCCGGATTCCACCACGCCCGCCCAGCGCAATCCCGACCACGGCGGAAGCATCCCTTCGAGCACGGAAAGCGCCGCGTAGCCGACGCAGCGACCGTTTGCGTCGGCGACGGCGATCTCCCCCGTGTACTGGCGGCGCGGGGCGAGTTCGCCCGAGGCCCCCTGAAGGAAGCAGACGGGCCGCCCCGGATGGCGGGCGCGGAGCGTCTCGCGCAATGCGCCGATGTAGTCCGGGGAGACGAGCGTGTTTTGCCAGGCGAGGGTGGTGGGATGGCAGGCGTAGTTCACCGTCAGCGCGCGGATTTGCCCCGTTTCGTCACAGAGGCGGCCAACCAGCAAAGTCGTGTCTGCCGGTGCCCCGGGGTTGTAGCCGCAGGCGAAGCGGTTTTCCTCCGGAAGCCAGTAATCGCGGTTGGTGGCCAGGGTGCAATGGCCTTTTTCCCAGGTGAGTTCCCCCCGGAAGGTTTGGGAGGAGAGTTCGCGCAGCGTGGCGGCCACCCGCTCGCGGATCTGTTCGCGGTACGGGGTGATCCATTCACCGCCGGGCCGTTCCGTCTGCGTGGGGGCGATGGAGACGGAGGCGTGCGTGTGGGAAAGGGCGATCCAGACATTCTCCCGCGGCGTGTCGAGTTCCCGCGCCCACGCTTCGCGGAAGGCTTCGAGGTTGTCCGGCTCCCGGGCCAGACAGTAATCGAGACAGACCAGCGCGTGCCACGGCCCGCCCCCGAGCGGGCGGAAAAGGAGCAGGTTGGCTTCCAGCCGGTGATGCTGGCCGGTGGCGAGATCGTGCTGGGCTGCGCCCCAGTTGCGGGCGTTGATCCCGGCGGGCGGCGGGAGTTCGATCACTCCGGTGGCCATTTCGGCGCTGAACCCGGCGGGAGCGGTGGCGGTGATGGGGTGCGACATGGGAAGAGGGTAAAAAATTCTCCGGCGGCACGGGATGATAGGGCAGATTGCCGCCTCCGGTAATCATTTCTTTACGGTCGGTGGCGGTTTTTTGGCGTCTTCGGGGCAGATTGGGATCGTCTTTGCGCCGGATTCCGGTCACTCTCGCCTCCATGGGCTGTACGATTACCATTCGCGATGAATCGGTCGGCGGGGAGCTTCTCTCCTCCTTTACGCTGGAGTGCCTGAGCGAGACGATGAGCGTGCGGGAGATCATCCGGGCGCGCGTTTATCAGGAGGTGGGGGATTACAACCAGCGGGAGACCGAAGTCTTCCGGGGGCTGGTGGAGCCGGTGGCGACAGAACAGCGGCTCAACGGCGTCCGTCTCCGCCAGCCCGCCCCGATCGACTGGGAGCGCCAGTATGAGAAAGCGATGGAAGGGTTTCGGGGGAACGCGTTTTTCGTTCTCGTAAACGACCGGCAGGCGGAGTCGCTCGATGAAACCTTCACCGTCGCCGTGGATACGGAAATCAGTTTCATCAAGCTGCTCCCGCTCGTGGGAGGATAGCCTGCGTTCGACATCTATTCAGGGAACCTTTTTTTCACCATGAACCCCCCCGCCACTCTTCCGGAAGCGAAGGCGCTGGTTGTCGCCTGGCTGGATGAAACCCCGATCGGGCAGGTCGCTCCGGAGCCGAAAGATTCCGCAAGCGCTCGTTCCCTGCTTTCCCTTTCCCGCGAAGCGCAGGTGCTCGTACTCGAAGGGGCGCTGGCCCATCGCCACGAACTCCGGGAAGAGGCCGTGGCCGCCGGGGCGGCCTATGAACGCTCCCGCTACCGGGAGGAGCGGGAGCGCCTTTACGGCCGCTATCACGACCTCAATACCCGCATCTGGGGTCTGGACGGGCTTTCCACCGCCCTGCTGCGCCGGAAACTGCCGATGACCCGTTCCGCCATGGACGCCCTGACCGGTTGGCTGGCGCGGGACCCGAGGCTCCCGCATCATACCGTCGCGATCAGCGCCTGCATCGCGGCGGCGGAAGCGTTCAGGGAGGCCGGGGCGCTGGACGACGCTCTGGAAAAGAGCCTGCGGGCGGTCCTTTGTGCCCTGAAGGAGCAGGCCGCGCACCCGACGGACTGGAAGCAGGTGCGCCTGCTCAATGCCGTGCTGGAGTCGGCCCGGCAGTTGCCCCTGCACCGGAGCGATGTCTGGTCCCTCGCCGCCCGGGGGACGATCGAAGCCCTGGGCCCCGAACAACAGACGGCCTGGGCCGACCTGCTCGATCTCTGTTCGGAGGCGACCGCCTCCAAACCGGGCGCCGCCTGGTCCCGGGCGGCGTGGGCCATCGTGAAAGGACGGATCGGGGCGGACGCCTTCCGGGCGAGCGTGATCGCGTGGTTTGCGCTGGTGGACGAGCCGCGCCCCGCGGACCTGGACGCCACGCGGGGCGGGATGCCCGTGCACCCTCTGGTGATCGGGGACTGGCATGCGAACATCCTGCGGGGGCTGGTCTGGGCCAGCGAACCGGTGGCGACACCGGAGATGAACCGGGTGCTTACCGCGCTCGCCCTGAGTTGCTACCGGAAGGTTCCCGGCATCGGTCCCCGGCTCACCAAGGTGGGGAACGCCTGTATCGCAACGCTCGGGGCGATCGGCGGGGGCGACGCCATCGGGCAGCTTGCGATCCTCAAGGGCCGCGTGAAATTCGGCATGGCTCAGGCGGCGCTCGAAAAAGTGCTCACCGCCACGGCGAAGAAGGAAGGGTGCTCCCGCGAGGAACTCGAAGAGATGAGCATCCCGGACTACGGCCTCACCGGCGTCGGCACCGCGACGGTCCGGTTTGGTGAAATCACGGCGGAGATTTCCGTGCCCGATTCCCGCACGGTTTCCCTGCGTTGGGTGAACCCGAAGGGAAGAACGCTGAAGGCCCCCCCGGCTTGCGTGAAAAACGATTTTCCCGAGGAACTCCGGGAGCTTCGCGGGATGCGGAAGGATATCAGCCGGATGCTGGCGGTTCAGGCCGAACGGATCGATCAGCTCTTCCTCCTGCAAAAACGGTGGTCGTTCAGGGACTGGCGGCAGCGCTATGATGAGCATCCGCTTGTGGGTGTATTGGCCCGCCGCCTGATCTGGAATTTCCATACGGAAGGGGTGGAGGGGGCGACGATGCCGGTGCTCCGGAACGGAGAACGTTTTGAAACCGTCTCCGGCGAAGCGTTCGAGCCGACGGACGGGGAGGCGGTGGAGGTTTCCCTCTGGCATCCGATGGAGTCGGCACCGGAGGAGATTCTGGCATGGCGGCAGCGGCTGGAGACGCTGGAAACCCGCCAGCCCTTCAAGCAGGCGCACCGGGAGATCTACCTGTTCACCCCGGCGGAGGAGACCACCGGCGTTTATTCCAACCGCTTTGCCTCCCACATCCTGCGCCAGCACCAGTTCAACGCCCTCTGCGCCTTGCGCGGCTGGAAAAACAAGCTGCGGCTGATGGTGGATGATTTCTACCCGCCCACGCGGCGCGAACTGCCGCTCTGGAACCTCCGGGCGGAGTTCCGGACCCGGGGGGTCGGCGACGAGTTCGGGCGGGATTCCAACGAAAGCGCGGTTTATCACTATCTGACGACGGATCAGGTCCGCTTCTACCCGATGGATGCGCCGGTCGCTTCCGCCCATGCCTTTGGCGGCGAATACGAACTGCCCGAAACGGTGGAGGATCGTCCCGTCCCGCTGCGGGAGATCCCTCCGCTCGTACTCTCGGAGATTCTGCGCGATGTGGACCTTTTCGTCGGCGTTTGCAGCGTCGGCAACGATCCGAACTGGGCGGATGGCGGGCCGCAGGGACGTCACCGCGAGTATTGGGAGAGCTACAACCGGAGCGAACTCTCCGGCAGCGCCCAGACCCGCCGCGACCTGCTGCTGCGGCTGGTGCCCAGGCTCCGGATCGCCCCGCAATGCACCGTTTCCGAACGCCACCTCATCGTCCGGGGCACCGTGCGCGAGTACAGGATCCACCTCGGAAGCGGCAATATCCTGATGTCGCCGGATGACCGCTACCTCTGCATCGTGGCCCGGCGGATGGATGAGGAGAACGGCACCGGTTTCTTCCTCCCCTTCGAGGGGGACGCCCTCCTTTCGCTCATCCTGAGCAAGGCGTTCCTGCTGGCCGCGGACGACCGGATCACCGATCCGACGATCCTTGCGCAGATTTCACGGTAGTGACAGAGCGGTTTTAAATTTCCTGTTTACGTCCTTTGCGGCAGCACTGACTGCCAGCGGTGTTCGCAAATCATTGTAAACATTTAACTCAAAAACGCTCAAGCCGCCACGCCAGCCCGGAATAACGCCGGGTGGTGGCGTGATTGCGCACGGCCATTTCAAACGCCCGCCGCTGGCCGATCACCACCACGAGCCGACGGCCCCGGGTGATGGCGGTGTAGACGAGGTTGCGCTCAAGGAGCAGGTAATGCGACATCGCCAGCGGAATGACGACCACGGGGAACTCCGATCCCTGCGATTTGTGGATCGTGATCGCGTAGGCGGGGGAGAGTTCGTCGAGTTCGCCGAAATCGTAGGGCACCTCGCGCCCTTCGTAGGCGACGCGCAGTTCGCGTTCCTGCGGGTCCACGCCGCTCACCCGCCCGATGTCGCCGTTGTAAACCTCCTTGTCGTAGTTGTTGCGCGTTTGCATCACCTTGTCCCCGGGGCGGAATTCCCAGCCGAACTTTTCCACCCCCGCCCCATCCCCGCGCCGGGGGTTGAGGAGATTCTGGAGCATCGGGTTGAGCCCCCGCGTGCCGAGCGCCCCCCGGTTCATCGGGCAGAGGACCTGGAGATCGTTGAGCGGGTCGAACCCCCACTTGCGCGGAATCCGCTCCGCGATCACCCGGGCGAGCGTCGCGGCGATCGCCTCGGGTTCCTCCCGTTCGATGAAATGGAAATCGCTTTCGGCCTGTGATTCCGGGAGGGCTTCGGGCATCAGCCCCTGGTTGATCCGGTGCGCCGTGGTGATGATCCGGCTCTCCGCCGCCTGCCGGAAGACTTCCGTGAGCCGGACGACGGGAATGCGGCCACACTCGATCAGGTGCCGGAGCACCATCCCGGGGCCGACGGAGGGAAGCTGGTCGATGTCGCCCACGAGGACCAGGTGCGCCCTCTCCGGCACCGCCCGCAGGAGCCGTTCCATGAGCCGGAGATCGACCATGGAGGTTTCGTCCACCACGAGCAGGTCGGTATCGAGCGGGCGGTTTTCGTTCCGGGTGAAGCCGCCGGAAGCCGGGGCGTATTCCAGAAGCCGGTGGATCGTCTGCGCTTCCAGCCCGGTGGTTTCGGAAAGGCGCTTGGCCGCCCGGCCCGTCGGCGCGCACAGGAGGCAGCGGACCTCCTTCGCCCGGAGGATGCGCAGCACGGAATCGAGCAGCGTCGTCTTGCCGACGCCGGGGCCGCCGGTGATGATGGCGACCCGGGAGTGGAGAATCCGCGCCAGCGCCTCGCGTTGCTGCGGGGCGAGGGTTTTGCCCGTCCGTTTCTCGCACCATGCGATCGCCTTTTCCGCGTCGATCGGTGGGAGCGTCGGCGGCAGGTCGGCGCGCTCGCGCATCCACCGGGCCAGGGCGATCTCCGCCCGCTGAAGCGGTGGCAGGTAGATGAGTTCCTCCCCTTCCACGTTCTCCGGCACGAGTTCCCCCCCGGCGATCTGCCGGGCGAGCGCCGCCTCCACCGTCGCGCCGGGGATTTCCAGCAGCTTTTCCCCGGCTTCGAGCAGTTCCGCGCGCGGGAGTGCGGAATGCCCCTGATCCATCGCCTGCGCGAGCAGATGCGCCAGCCCGGCCCCGGCCCGCAGCAGCGAGTCGCGCGGCGTGCCGAGCCGTTGCGCGATCCCGTCCGCCGTCCGGAAGCCGATGCCCGGGATGTCGCGGGCCAGCGCGTACGGATTGCCGCGGACCTTCTCCACCGCCTCCTCCCCGTACGTCTTGTAAATGCGGACGGCCCGCCCCGTGCCGACTCCGTGGCTGTGGAGAAAGACCATGATCTCGCGGATCACCTTCTGTTCCGCCCAGGCGTTCTTGATTTTCCGGCGGCGTTCGGGGCCGATGCCGCCCACCTCTTCCAGCCGCACGGAATGCCCTTCGATGATTGAAAAAACCGATTCGCCGAATTTCTCCACCAGCTTGCGCGCGTAGACCGGCCCGATCCCCTTGACGAGCCCGCTGCCGAGGTATTTCTCAATCCCCTCGCGGGAGGTCGGCTCCGTGCATTGGAGCATTTCCGCCTTGAACTGAAGGCCGTGCTCCCGGTCGCGTACCCAGCGGCCCCGGGCGTGGAGCCATTCCCCGGCGTTGACGCTCGGGAGCGAGCCGATGACGGTCACCAGATCGCGGTGCCCCTGTGCCTTCACCCGCAGGACGGCGAACCCGGTTTCCTCCTGGTGAAACGTGACCCGCTCGATCAGCCCGGTGAGTTCCTCCTGCCGGTCGGGGGTGTCCACATTTAAAGGATCAAAGGGGTTAGGAAAGAGGGTGTTCTTCCATCAGCCGCTCCAGCCGTGCCTGAAGCTCGCGGGCTTCGCGGAAGAGGGCGGCGTGTTCGGCCACTGGTGCCACCGGGTCGCCCCCTTCGAACGGGGAGACCGGGCAGCCAAGCTTTTCCACCACGAAGACGGCGGCCCCACGGATGGAGGCTTCCGGTTCGTCATTCGGGTAGAGCGGGGCGTTGAAGACGGAGGCGAGCCGCCGGATGGAGGCGGGCGATTTCTGGATGCCGCCGGAGACGATCATCTTCGGTGGGGTTCCCTCGTGCTCGGCCACCATCGCGGCGATCCGGGCCAGCCGGTAGTAGACGGCTTCCGTGGTCGCTTGCAGCATGTCGAGCGCGGTGGTGTGCTGGGTAAAGCCGAGGACCGCCCCCTTGAGATCGTCGCGCCAGGTCGGGGCGCGTTCCGCCGTCCAGAACGGGAGGATGGTGAGCCCGTGCTGCGGAACGGGCCGCGCGAGCAGTTCCGCCTCGATCGCGTCCGGGTCTTCGGGCAGTTTCCATTCCCGCAGGCACCAGGCGCGCAGGTTTCCGGCATTGCTCACGGCCCCACCCACGAGGTAACGGCGGGCATCGACGCGGTAGCAGAAAAGCCCGTAGGGAGCCCGCGCCTCCGCCCCCTCGCTCATCACCCGCAACGCCGCGCTGGTGCCGACATTGATCGCCGCCAGCCCGGGCCGGGTGGCCCCGCAGCCGAGGTTGCTCGCCGCCCCGTCGCCGATCCCCGGGAACCACGGCACCCCCGCCAGTTCGGGAAAGCGGTCATGCCACGGCGCGGCGATCGTGGAAGGTTCATCGCCGATCGTCCCGAGTTGCTCCGGGGTGACGCCGCAGGTTTCGAGGAGGAGCGGTTCCCACTCCAGCGTGGAGGGATTGAAAAGACCGGTGCCGGTCGCCATCCCGTAGGCGCACCGGGCCTCGCCGCAGAGCTGGCGTTGCAGCCACTCCGCGGGCGAGACCCAGAGGGCCACGCGGCGGAAGACTTCCGGGCGGGTTCGCCGCAGCCAGGCCAGCTTGGCGGGCCAGAACGAAGCGCGCAGCATGCAGCCGGTGCGGGCATGGAGATCGCGCTCGTCGAAACGTTCGCGCAGCGCGGCGGCGTCCTCCCCGCAGCGGGAATCCGCCCAGGTGATCACCGGGGTGAGCGGTTCGCCCTCCGCATCCAGCCCGATCAGGCTGTGCCAGAAACAGGAACTCCCGATGCCGGTGATCTTCGCCCCCGCCAGCGCGGGATCGGTGCGCAGGGTTTCCAGTGTCCGGTCCAGACAACGCAACGCGGCGTCGCGCAGCAGCCCGGGCGGGAACTCCGCGCCGCCATCCGCCGTCGTCCGGAGCGGATACGTCTCCTGAGCGGTGGAGGGAACGATCCGCCGCACCCCGTCCGCATGGAAGAGCGCCGTCCGGAGCGAGGAGGTGCCGATGTCGAAGGCGAGGATCAGGTCCATTGCCGGGGCTTGGGGCTTGGATCGTCGGCTAGGGCGTGTTTACGAATTTAAGTGAGAGGCGACTAAAAGCCGCTTTTTGGCCCAAAATGGGTTTCCTCGGGCGTCCGAATCTCGATTCGGCCTTCCTCGAAAGCCCCATTTTTGCCTCAAAAA
>Ga0206106_100149_pt1 | contig 114312 bp, 103 predicted proteins | sample 1B1ome_FD_148677 | JGI IMG/M metagenome (GOLD analysis project Ga0206106, IMG submission 148677) | Enriched microbial communities from leaf-cutter ant dump, University of Wisconsin, Madison, United States - 1B110A | ecosystem: Environmental > Terrestrial > Nest > Insects nest > Nest dump...
TGGCGCGGCGTGCTGGCGCCTCGTCGACGGGTGCGTTGTTGGCGGGGTCGTTCGGGGGTGATCGGGCTGCGGGTGACCGGTTGGTCAAGACCGGTCAGTTGTTGGCTCAGGCCGACCGGGTCGGCCAGGCTTTGGCCGATGGTGTGGTCAGTGAACGACAAGCCAAAGCCATCGCTTCGGCTGTCTCCTCACTACCCGACGAGGTGAGCCCGTTCCAGCGGCGGCAGTGCCAGGACGCTCTCATCGGTGAGGCTCAACGCTTGACCGCCAAGGATCTGGAACGCCGTGCCCTGCGGGTCACCGACGTGTTCAAGACACCGGCCGAGGCCGACGCCGACGAGAACGCCCTGTTGGAAGAACGCGAACGACGCGCCTGGGCCAAAGCCTCGTTCGAGATCTGGGATAACCGCGACGGCACCCACTCAGGCCGGTTCACCCTGCCCGAAGCGCAAGCCGACATGCTCCGCACCGCCATCCAAGCCATCAGCGCACCCCGCCGCGAACACCTGCACGACCAGCCCGCCGGAGCCGACCGGCTGGGTCGCGGGTTCGCCGAACTCGCCTCCCACCTGCCCACCGACGGACTCCCCGCCGGTGGCGCCAGCGGAGCCACCCTGGTCGTCCGATTCGACTACGACACCCTGCTCCAAGGCATCAAGCCCGCGACCCTCTCGACCGGAACGAGGGTCTCGGCCGGCGAAGCACGCCTGATGGCCTGCCGCACCGGCCTCATCCCCGAAGTATTCGGCGGCGACTCCGTCCCGCTCGACCTGGGCCGCACCAAACGCCTGTTCACCCCCACCCAGAAACTCGCCATCACCGCCAGAGACCGAGGCTGTACCGCGCCCTGGTGCGACCGGCCACCCGAATGGACCGAAGTCCACCACTACCGACAACCCTGGGCCACCGGAGGCACCACCGACCTCGCCGACGGCACCCTGGTCTGCGCCACCGATCACAGACGCGCCCACGACGAAGGCTGGCACATCAGACTTTCACCCAACAACTTCATCGAATGGCGCCACCCCCAACAACAACCCGACTGGCAACACAACCCACGCTGGCACGCCTGAACCCTCCACAGGAGAGGTCTGCCCGAAAGGCGTCCTCACTCCACCTGGGGTTGTTCGCCGGCGGTCCGCCGGAGCAGGAAGACGTCCATGACCCAGCCGGCGACCCGCTTGGCCTCGGCGCGGGCGCGCTCGATCTCGGCCCGCACCTCGGCGACCCGGCCGGCGACGAGACGCTCGGCCGGCGTGCCCAGGTTGGCGCCCCACCAGATCTGCCAGTCGTCGAGACCAGACAGATCGGTGCCCGACGTCAGCATCACGACGACATTGTCCTGGCCGGCGTCGACCGCCTCGTGCAGGCGCCGCTCGGTGGTGACGTGAACCGGCCGCCCGACCTCGTGGAGCACGATGCGGTGGCGCGCCGCGAGCAATTGCACCGCGGAGATGCCCGGCAGCACATCCCAGGCGAAGTCGAGCCGCCCGCGGGCAAGAACCCGCTCGACCACGCGGATCGTGGAGTCGTAGAACGCTGGATCCCCCCACGTCAGGAAGACCGCGTCACCCTCCCGTTCGACGAGCACCTGCTCGTAGGCCGCCGCGCGCGCCTCGTGCCAATCGGCGACCACGCCCTCATAGCCGGCCGTCGTGGCGGTCGACGTCCCCGATCGGTCGCGCTCGGGATCGTCCACCTCGACCACGTCGAGCCCGGGGGCGTGCCGTGCGACGATCGCATGCCGTGCCGCCAACAGCGGATCATCGGCCCGCTTGCGCGCCACCAGCGCGAACGAGGCCGACCGCAGAGCCGCCACGGCCTCGACCGTGAGCTGATCTGGATCACCGCACCCGATGCCGACGATGCGCACGCGACGCGTCATGGCGTCGGGTTCCGGTCCTCCAGGTCGCCCTCGAGGTCGAGGTAGACCTGCTGCATCCGGGCGATCACGTCGGCATCCGGCTCCTCCCACAGGCCGCGCTGCACGGCCTCGTCGAGCCGCTCGATGATGCCGCGCAAAGCCCACGGATTCGACTTCTTCATGAACTCCTGGTTGTCGGCGTCCAGCACGTACTCGTTCGCCAGAGACTCGTACATCCAGTCCTGGACGACCCCGGCCGTGGCGTCGAACCCGAACAGGTAGTCGACGGTCGCGGCCAGCTCGAACGCGCCCTTGTAGCCGTGCCGCTGCATCGCGCCGATCCAGCGCGGGTTGACCACACGCGCCCGGAAGACCCGGTTGGTCTCCTCGGCCAGCGTGCGGGTGCGCACCGCGTCAGGTGTCGTCGAGTCGCCGACATACGCCTGGGGCTCGCTGCCCGTGAGCGCACGGACCGTCGCGACCATGCCGCCGTGGAACTGGAAGTAGTCGTCGGAGTCGGCGATGTCGTGTTCGCGGGTGTCGATGTTCTTGGCGGCGACCGCGATGCGCCGGTAGTTGGCGCGCATGTCCTCGGCCGCCGGGGCGCCGTCGAGATCGCGGCCGTACGCGAAGCCGCCCCAGGCGGTGTAGACCTCGGCCAGGTCGTCGTCGGTCTTCCAGTTGCCGGCCTCGATGACCTGCAGGATGCCCGCGCCGTACGACCCGGGCTTGGATCCGTAGATGCGGGTGGTCGCGCGGCGCGCATCGCCGTGCTCTGCGAGATCGGCCTGCGCGTGCGCGCGCACGAAGTTCTGCTCCAGCGGCTCGTCGAGCTCGGCCGCCTGGCGGATCGCGTCGTCGAGGATGCCGATGACGTGGGGGAACGCATCGCGGAAGAACCCCGAGATGCGCACCGTGACGTCGATGCGCGGCCGGCCGAGCTCCTCCAGGCCGATCACGCGCAGCCCGTTGACCCTCCGGGACGCCTGATCCCATTCCGGTTCCACGCCGATCAGCGCGAGCACCTCGGCGATGTCGTCGCCGGACGTGCGCATCGCCGACGTGCCCCAGACCGACAGGCCCACCGACCGCGGATAGTCGCCGGTATCGGAGAGATGCCGCTCGATCAGCGATTCGGCCATGGCGCGGCCGGTCTCCCAGGCCAGACGCGACGGCACGGCTTTCGGATCGACGGTGTAGAAGTTGCGGCCCGTCGGCAGCACGTTGACCAGTCCACGCAGGGGCGAGCCGGACGGCCCGGCCGGGACGAAGCCGCCATCGAGAGCACGCAGGACGTGGTCGAGCTCGTCGGTGGTGCGGGCCAGCCGCGGCACGACCTGTTCCGCCGCGAACTCCAGGACCGCCTGCACCTGCGCATCGTCGTGGAGGGTGCGCGCCACCGCGGGATCCCAGTGAGCCTCCTCCATGGCCTCGATCAGATCGCGCGCCTGTCGCTCGACGCGATCGATCGCGCCGAGATCGCCGTCGCCCTCGGCCAGACCCAGCGCCGCCCTCAAACCGGGAACCGCCCCGGTCTCGCCGCCCCAGATCTGACTCGCTCGCAGGATCGACAGCACGAGGTTCACCCGTGCCTCGCCGGACGGCGCCTGACCGAGCACGTGCAGGCCGTCGCGGATCTGGGCGTCCTTGATCTCACACAGCCAGCCGTCGACGTGGAAGATGAAGTCGTCGAAGCCCTCGTCGTCGGGCTGGTCGTCCAGGCCGAGATCGCGGTGCATCTCCGCGGCCCGCATGTGCGTCCAGATCTGCGCGCGGATCGCCGGCAGCTTGCCTGGATCCATCGCCGCGATATTGGCGTACTCGTCGAGCAACTGCTCCAGTTTCGCGATGTCGCCGTACGACTCGGCCCGAGCCATCGGCGGGATCAGATGGTCGACGATCGTGGCATGCGCCCGGCGCTTGGCCTGGGCGCCCTCGCCGGGATCGTTGACCAGGAAGGGGTAGATCAGGGGCAGATTGCCGATGGCCGCGTCGGTGCCGCAGGCCGCGGACAGGGCTGCGTTCTTGCCCGGCAGCCACTCCATGGAGCCGTGCTTGCCCAGATGCACGATCGCGTGCGCGCCGAAGCCGCCCTCGTCGGGGCTGCTCTCGACCCAGCGGTAGGCCGCCAGGTAGTGATGCGACGGTGCCATGTCGGGATCGTGGTAGATCGCGACCGGGTTCTCGCCGTAGCCGCGCGGCGGCTGGATCATCAGCACGACGTTGCCGGCGCGGATCGTGGCCAGCACGATCTCCTGCTCCTCGTTCACGAACAGCTTGCCGGGAACCGGGCCCCAGGCCTCGAGCATCGCCTCGCGCAGATCGGGGTGGAACGCCTCGAACCATCCCGCGTAGCGGTCGGCCGGGATGCGCACGTGGCTCTCGGTCAGCTGGACCTGGGTGAGCCACTCCTCGTCCTGGCCGCCGGCGTCGATCAGCGCGTGGATCAACGCGTCGCCGGCCTCGGTATCGGATCTTGGGCCGCCGCCCAGGGGGTCGTCGTCGAGATCCAGGCCCGGGATCTGGCCCGGCTCACCGAGGTCGTAGCCCGCATCACGCATGGCGCGGAGCAGGCGGATGGTCGACACGGGGGTGTCGAGCCCGACCGCATTGCCCACCCGGCTGTGCTTGGTCGGATAGGCCGACAGCATCAGCACGATCCTGCGTTCGGCCGGCGGCGTGTGGCGCAGTCGCGCGTGAGCGACGGCGATGCCGGCGACGCGCGCGCAACGCTCGGGATCGGCGACATAGCGGGGCAGGCCGTCCTCGTCGATCTCCTTGAAGCTGAACGGGACCGTGATGATGCGGCCGTCGAACTCCGGGATCGCGATCTGGTTAGCCGAGTCCAGGGGGGTGACGCCGTCGTCGGAGGCCTCCCACTCGGCGCGGCTCGACGTCAGGCTCAGGCCCTGCAGGATCGGGATGTCGAGCGCCTCGAGCCGGGCGACGTCCCACGACTCGTCGTCGCCGCCGGCGCTGACGGTGCCGGGCTTGGTGCCACCCGCGGCGAGCACGGTCACGACGAGCGCATCGAGCTTCGCGAGCTCGGCGAACAGCTCGTCGGGGGCGGCGCGCAGCGACGAGGCGTAGATCGGGACACCGGCTGCGTCGCCCGTCGCGTCGATCGCATCGGCCAGCGCGTGGGCGAACGCGGTATTCCCGCTGGCCTCGTGCGCCCGGTAGTACAAGACCCCGATGCGCGCCAATGCGCCCGACCCCGGTCGCCAGCCCGACGAAGGAGGGCGGGTAGGCGTCGGCGAGGGGCTGAACTCGCTCGCGCTCTCGGCCACCGGCCGGTCGGAGCGGTCCGCGATGCCCCAGGCGGGCAGCACGACCGGCGGCTCGAAGCCCTCACCGGCCAGCAGGACCGTGTCGGACAGGAAGGCATGCAGCTGCCGCAGATTCTCCGGGCCGCCCTCGGCGAGGTAGCGATGGGCGTCGGCCGCGATGCCCACCGGTACGGTCGACAGCTCCATCAGCTCGGCGCTCGGCGTCTGCTCGCCGCCGAGCACGACGAGCGGGACGTCCGGCAGGTGCGGCTGCACGAGTGTCCTGACGTCGTCGGCACTGCCCAGGACGCGCACGACGACCAGATCGATCCCACGGAGATCGGGCACGCTGCGCACCGGGTTGCCGTAGACGAAAGCGGCACCGCTGGCACGCGCCGACAGCAGATCGGTGTCGGACGTGGACAGCAGAGCGATCCTCGGTGCTGACGGACTGGACGTCGACGTGGTCGTCATGTTCCTCCTCGGGGTTCTCGCCCCGTTGCGGCCGAAGGGTGAAGGAGAGATTCGCTGCGGACAGTGTCTGGCTGTTCGGTCGTCAGACCGAGGTCACAGTGGCGGAACCGCCCCGGACTCTCACCGGGTTCCTGTCGTCGCTGCAGCGATGTCGGGGCCAGCCTAACCACCGGCGTTCGCCCCCGGTCGGCGCGGCAGTCGGTGCCGAGACGGAAGCTCGTCCGCACCGACGTGCGCCTCGACGAGGGCGGCGATGTCGTCGGCATCGACCGCCCCGAACCAGGCATCGTCGGGATGGACGACCACGACCGGTGCGTGATTGCAGGGGAAGAGGCAACCGGTCTGGGTCACCAGCAGATCATCGTCGTCGAGCCCGGCCTCTCGGAGCCGGTCAGCCAGCGATGCGGCGACGTCGTCAGCGCCTCGGGCCCAGCACCGCGGGCCACGGCAGACCAGGACGTGCTGGCGGTGGTCGGGCACGCGATCCCAGGCCGGCGACACCAGCGGAGCCTCCCGCCCCGTGACCGGCCTGTCCTCGATCACGACGACGGGTCGATCCCGGCCCGCCCGCATCCAGTGCCCGGCGACCCGCCGCAGCCAGGAGCGCGCCGGCGCCGTACCGCCCAGCGCGACCCGTTCGAGCGTCACGTGCTCGACCCGAGCGGCGGCCAGCCGGTCGAGCTCGGCGACCAGCGACGGCTCGCCGTGCTGCAGGAACGCCAGCGTCGCGCCCTGCTCGTCGGCCCGGCGCTGCAGTTCGTCGCGCTCACGCGCCTCATGGATCGACATCCCGACCAGGACACGGTGCGTCATGGATGCCACACCACCTGGAGCCGGCCGGTATCGCGGTGCCGGTCCACCTGGGCGACGACCCCGTAGACCCGCTCGACGAGTTCCGCGTTCAGGACCTCGTCCACCGCACCGTGGGCGACGACCCGCCCCTCGGCCATGACGACCAGGCGGTCGCAGTAGGCGGCAGCCAGATCGAGATCGTGGAGGGCAGCGATCGTCGTCATGCCGAGGCCGCGCACGGTCCGCAGGAAGTCCAGCTGATGTCCCAGGTCCAGATGATTGGTCGGCTCATCGAGTACCAGCAGATCGGGCTCCTGGGCCAACGCGCGAGCCAGTTGGGTCCGCTGACGCTCGCCCCCGGACAGCGTCTGCCATTGACGATCGGCCAGCTCCTCGACCCGGCCGATCCGCATCGCCCGGTCGATCGCGCCGGCACCCTCCCCGGTCTGCCCCGGCCAGCGGCCGCGATGCGGGATGCGGCCGAGCTCGACGACCTCACGCACGGTGAGGTCGAGCCCCGTCGTGGCGTGCTGCTCCAGCACGCCGATACGGCGGGCACGCTCGCGGGGCCGCCAGACGTGGAGGTCGTGCTCGGCCCCCGAATCGTCGTGGTCGACCCGGACCGTTCCCCGGGTGGGACGACGGAGCCCGGCCAGCACCTGCAGGAGCGATGTCTTGCCTGATCCGTTCGGTCCGAGCAGGCCCGTGACAGTGCCCGGCTCACACGTCAGGTCGACGCGATCGACGATGCGCCGCCCGCCGACGCCCCAGCAGACGCCCTCCGCGACGAGTCTCATGATCGGCCCCTCATGATCGGCGCCGCATGCGATTGAGCAAGTACGCGAAGACCGGCGCGCCCACGGCGGCCGTCACCACTCCGACCGGGATCTCCTGGCCCGACATCACCGAGCGAGCGACCGTGTCGGCCCAGACCATCAGCGAGGCGCCGACCAGAGCGCTGACCGGGAGCAGCCGGTGATGCCGCACGCCCACGAACATGCGGGCGACATGCGGCACCACCAGGCCGACGAAGCCGATCGCGCCGGTGTACGCCACCAGCAACGCGGTCAGGAGCGCGGTCACGACCATCAGCAGCCATCGGGTCCGGGTGACGTCGACGCCCAAGGAGCCCGCGGCCGACTCGCCGAACGCGAAGGCGTCCAGGGCCGACGCGAACGCCATCACGACGACCACGGAGATCAGGGCGGCAATGACCAGGAGCACCGCCGCGTTCCACCGGATGCCGGCGAGCGAACCGAGCGTCCAGCTCAGCACACGCCGAGCCGAGTCCCCGTCACCGTTGATCATGACCACGAACGCCGTGTAGGCGGCACAGATCTGACCGACCGCGACGCCCGCAAGGATCGTGCGGGCGGGTGGCAGCGAACCGGTGCGGTCCGTCGCGAGGACCAGGACGAGCAGCAACGCCAGCATCGCGCCGGCGAACGCGCCGGCCGTCAGCATCGCCGAACCCGTCAGCCCGGCGACGGAGACACCGAGCACGATCACGAGGACAGCGCCGACCGAGGCGCCGCTGGAGATTCCCAGCAGGTACGGATCGGCCAGATCGTTACGGGTCAGCGACTGCAGCACCGCACCCACCAGCGCCAGGCCCGCGCCCGTGGCCGCAGCAGCCAGGACCCGAGGCAACCGCAGCTGCCACACGATCTGGTCCTGGAGCAGCGACACGTCGAAGTCGCCCAGCCCGACACGGCGCGCCACCACCTCGACGACGTCCGTCGGCGAGACGGCGACGGCCCCGAGGCCGAGCGCCGCGACCATCGAGACGATCAGGACGATCGACGATCCGGTGATCGTGAGGCTCGGGCGAGGGCGTCGCGCGGTGGTGGTGGCGTCGAGCGCCACCGCCATCAGCCGTCCTGCTCGAGCTTGCGCAGTTGGTCCGAGACGTGCTGTGCGCCGTCGAGGACGCGGACGCCGGGGGTCGTCTCCGAGAACGGGATCGTGACGTAACGCTTGGCCTTGACCGCACGCAGCTTGCTCAGCGCGGGATCGTTCTCGAGGTACTTGATCTTCTCCTCGGCGGTCGACCAGTCGGCGTCGGCGAACACGATGACGTCCGGGTCGGCCTTGATGACCTTCTCCCAGCTGATGTCCGACCAGTTGCCCTTGACGTCGGCGAAGGCGTTGGTCGCGCCGACGGTGTCGATGATGACCTGCGGCGCGCCGGTGCCCACTCCGACGTACGGGGTCTTGTCGCCGGAGTCGTACCAGAAGACCACCAGTCCGTCGCCGGCCTTGGCCTCCTGGATCTTGGCCAGCTGCTTCTTCTGGTCGGCGACGACCTGCTTCGCACGGTCCTCGACATCGAAGATCGTCGCGATGTCCTCGACCTCGGCCCAGACGTTCTCGAAGCTGGCGCGCTTGCTCTTCTCCGGCGTGCCGCAGCTGAACGGCGAGACGTAGGCATCGATGCCGAACGTCTTCAGCTCGTCGCGCGGGCCCGCGGCCTTCTCGTCGAAGTAGCTGATGTAGGCGCCGTAGACGAAGTCGACCTTCTTGCCCAGCAGATACTCACGCGAGGGTGCGTTGTCGCCCTCGATGACCGGGATCGAGTCGTAGGCCTTCTGGTACTGCGGCGCCACAGCGTCGTCCAGCCCGTAGGTGCCGAGCATCCGGTCCTCGAGGCCGAGCGCGAGCATGACCTCGGTCGCCCCCTGTCCCATGCTCACGGCGTGTTCCGGTGCGGCGTCGACGGTCGTGGTGAACTCGCAACTGGTGACGCTGGCCGGGTAGTGGCCACCGGCATCGACGTCCTTCTTGTCCTGTTCGGGCGCGCCAGCACACCCGCCGACGAGCACGGCCAGAGCCGCGATGGACAGGCTGGTCTTGAACAGGACTGGCTGAATGGTGGCGCGGCGAGATCGCAACATACGGGGGATCACTCTCGTGTCCGGAGGCTCTTACGCGGAACCTCGTGTCGGTTGTCGTGACCCGGCGGGCCACGGCCAGCAGGTCTTCGGACTCGGGATCCACCGGTCGGAGCGCCTTCCCGGATCATCGAGATCCAGTGACATCGTGCTCCGCCCGTCACCCACACCGCTGCGCGTCAGTCCCGGAGTCTCACCGGGTTCCCTGGCTCTTGCGAGCTTGACTGGCGTTCGCACCGTAGCAGGTCGTCCCGGACGCGCTCGCGGATCGTGAGGGCGATCACACGAGTACGCCGCGCCTCGTAGGCTCGGATCCGTGAGCGTGATGGAGTACGCGCCGGGGCGAAGGGCCGATGTGACCGGCGACGGACCGACGGTGCTGCTGTGGCACGGCCGCGGTCCTGACGAGCGCGACGCGCTGCGCCCGCTGGCCGAGGCGATCGCGGCGCACGGACGCCGGACCGTCGTGCCGGACTGGGACTCGACCGCCGACGACGCCGGGCGCGCCGACCTGCTGACCTCACTGCGTTTCGCTCGGGAGACGGCCGATCACGACCCGGACCTGCTAACGCTGGTCGGCTGGTCGTTGGGCGGCATCGCCGCGGCCAGCCTGACCCTGAACCAACGGCGGCTGGGCCTCGTGATCGCCCGGACCGTCTGTGTCGCGGCCGCCCCGTTCCCACGCGTCGACCCGATCAGTGGAGCGATGCTCGGGCCCGCGACTCCGCCGGTGCAGCGCACCACCACGGTGGCCTTCGTGCATGGCCTGCGCGACGAGCTCACCCCCACCGACGAGGTCCGTCGAACCCATGAACAGTGGCGCGATGCCGGCTGGTCGGTGACCCTCGATGAACTCGACGCCGACCACTTCGCCATCGTCGAGCAGCAGCACGCCGAGACGATCGGCGGCATCGTCGTGCGAGCATGACGCGCGTGAACCGCGACCACGCCGACCGCTGCCCCGGAGTGCTGCGCCCGTGGATCGCGGACGACGGCGCGATCGTCCGGCTTCGGCTCGCCGGCGGCGTGGTCACCACCGCCGCACTGCACCGCCTGTTGGACATCGCGGCCGAGTGGGGCGACGGCACGGTCCTGCTCACGAAGCGGACCAACCTGCAGGTACGCGGCATCGCGCATCACGACGGCTGCGTCCCCGTCGAGTTCGTCGAGGCGGTGACGGAGGCGGGACTGCTGCCGAGCCCGAGCCATGAACTGGTCCGCAATCTGATGGCCTCGCCCCTGACAGGTCGGGTCGGCGGGCGCGCCGACCTGCGACCGGTGGTGGACGACCTCGACGCGCGCCTCTGCGCCGATCCCCGGCTGGCGGGCCTGGCCGGCCGGTTCCTGTTCGTGCTCGACGACGGCCGCGGCGACCTGATCGAGCGCGATCTCGACCTGGGACTGGTGGCCCTGTCGGCGACCTCGGCTCAGCTGCGCGTCGGCACCGGACACTGGGGCACGACGGTCGCCTTGAACCACGCCGCGGAGGCCCTGCTCGACCTGGCTCGGCGGTTCCTGGCGTCCCGGGGCGAAGCAGGACCGACCGCTGCCTGGCACGTCGACGAGCTGCCCGGTCGCGGAGCCGAGCTGCTCGACGCGCCGCACACCCGCGACCCGTCGACCCTGGTCGCGTCCGAGGATCCACCGCATCACGGGCCGCTGGTCCAGGACGACGGCCGGACCTGCGAGCATGTCCGGGTGCCGGACGGGCTGCTCACGCGCACCATCGCCGAACCCCTGCTCGCTCGAGCGGGCCGCGAGGTCGTGGTGACTCCGTGGCGCAGCCTGTTGCTCCCCGACCTCGATCCGACCGGGACGGACCTGTTGTGAACCGACCACCCAAGGCGTACGACTACGTCGACGACGGCCCCGCCATCTATCTCGACTCGTTCGCGACGATCCGCGCCGAGTCCGATCTGTCGTCGGTTCCCGCCGATGCCGAGAAGGTCGCGGTGCGGATGATCCACGGCACGGGCCAGACCGATCTCGCCCGCGATCTGGTGATCCATCCCGGCCTGGTCGCGGCGGCCCGCGGCGCGCTGGAGGCAGGCGCTCCGATCCTGACCGACGCGCACATGGTCGCGTCCGGCGTGACCCGGGCTCGTCTGCCGCGCGACAACGACGTGCTGTGCTTCCTGCGCGATGCGCGGGTGCCCGATCTGGCTCGCGCGTGGGGCACGACCCGGTCGGCGGCCGCGGTCTCGCTGTGGGCCGATCATCTCGACGGCGCCGTGGTCGCGATCGGCAACGCGCCGACCGCCCTGTTCCACCTGCTGGAGCTGCTGCTGGCGGGAGCTCCTCGCCCCGCCGCGATCGTCGGGGTCCCGGTCGGCTTCATCGGCGCGGCCGAGTCCAAGCAGGCGCTGGCCGCGTTCGCGGACACGCACGGCATCGACATCCCGTACGTGACGGTGCACGGACGACGTGGAGGATCGGCCATGGCCGCCTCCGCCCTCAATGCGTTGGCACAGGAGCGCGAGTGAGCGCAGCGAACGGCAAGCGACCAAAGGGCACAGGAGCGCGAGTGACCGGCGGGCTCCGCTGGAGCGGGCCGGCTGTCTCACCGGCGCCTCCCCGGTCGCTCCGCTCCCTGGCGACCGATGGTGACGCTGCCCCCGGTCGCCAGCCGGAAGCTCGCTCTGCGAGCGACGGCGGGAAGGCGCCGGTGACCTGTCTGGATCGCTCAACCCAGTCGGGAGCGGCTCGATGACCGGGCGGCTGTTCGGGGTCGGCGTCGGCCCCGGCGATCCCGAGCTGATCACGTTGAAGGCGGCGCGGCTGATCCGGGCCGCCGATGTGATCGCGTTCCACCAGGGCCCGGGCAAGCGGTCCAACGCCCGGCGCATCGCCGCCGACCTGATCGGTGCCGACACGATCGAGGAGGTGCTGGAGTATCCGGTCACGACCGGCACCACGGAGCATGCGGGAGGCTACGCCGGCGCGATGGCGGACTTCTACGCCGAGTGCGCATCACGGCTGTCCGCCCATCTGGACGCCGGGCGCGACGTGGTGGTGCTCGCCGAGGGAGATCCGCTGTTCTACGGCTCCTACATGTACGTGCACGAGCTGCTCTCGGGGCGATACGAGACGGCCGTGGTGCCTGGCATCCCCGCGTTCGCCGCCGCGACCGCGACCGCCGCGATCGCGTTGGTCAAGCAGACCGGTGTCCTCACGGTGCTGCCCGGGACCCTGCCCGTCCCGGAGCTGGCCCGCCGCCTGGCGGACACCGATGCGGCTGTGATCATGAAGCTCGGGCGCACGTTCCCTGGCGTCATCGAGGCCCTGCGGCAGGCTGGCCGCCTCGACGACGCGCTGTATGTCGAGCGGGCCTCGATGGCCGAACAGCGGGTGCTCCCGGTCGCAGACGTCGACCCCGCCTCGGTCCCCTACTTCTCCCTCGTCGTCGTGCCCGGCGACGATCCACGTGAACGACCCGTGGCCGAGGCGCCCGATCCGTCAGCCGCTGCGGAGCTCGTCGTCGTCGGACTGGGTCCCGGTCCCGACCGCTGGCTGACGCCCGAGGCCGCCGAGGTACTGGCGACGGTGGACCACGTGGTCGGCTATGCGCCGTATGTCGACCGCGTCCCGCAGCGCGAGGGCCTGCAGCGGCACGCCTCGGGCAACACGGTCGAGGTCGACAGGGCCACGTTCGCGATCGACCTGGCGCGTCGAGGCGAACGGGTCGCCGTCGTGTCCGGCGGCGACGCGGGGGTGTTCGGCATGGCGTCGGCGGTCTTCGAGGCCGCGGAACGAGCCGGGTTCGACGTCCCGGTGCGGGTGCTCCCCGGAGTCTCCGCCGTGCAGGCCGTCGCCGCCCGGGCCGGGGCGCCGATCGGTGCCGACTTCGCGGTCGTCAGCCTGTCGGACCGGCTCAAGCCGTGGGAGGTCGTCGACCGCCGGCTGCATGCGATCGGCGAGGCCGACCTGGTGCTCGCGGTCTACAACCCCGCCTCGCGCTCACGGACGACGCAGGTCGCCGAGCTGCGGCGCATCCTGCTCGAGCATCGCGCTCCCGACACGGTCGTCGTGGTCGGTCGCGACATCGGACGCAGCGAGGAGTCGCTGACCGTCACGACCCTGGCCGAGCTCGATCCGGAGTCGATCGACATGAAGTGCCTGCTGATCGTCGGAGCCTCCTCGACCCGCGTCACTGCGTCCGGTCAGGCCTGGACACCCCGCTTCGTCCGTCCACAGGACGTGGCGAGATAACAGGAAGCCTGCGTTGATGACAGAAAACTTCCTGTCATCAACGCAAGTTTCCTGGGTGATCATGTCACCGCTGGTGGTCCTGATGCCGGTGTGACCAACCAGCCCACGAGCAACGCCGGCCCGGTCGTCCTTGCCGCTGTGGTGACCACGAACCCACGTCGGCCACGTCAGCGCGACGAGTCGTCATCCACAGCTGTGTCCATCAGAGCCAGATATCCACAGTCCTGCTATCGCCTCTGTCGCGGCAGGTTCAGGCACACCACCGTTGAAGCATGGCTTCACCCCGTGTGACACTGCCGAAATGGAAGGCAACGACGTGGCATTCAGCATTCCTGTGCACTCGAACGAGTGGACCGTGGACGACCTGGACCAGTTCCCCGAATCGCACCTGCGCATCGAACTGCATGACGGATCGCTGGTCGTGAGCCCGTCGCCGGCGTTGCCACACCAGGTGGTCACAACTCAGCTGATCCTGGCGCTGGCGCCGTTGGTCAAGCCGCATCTCGTCATCATCGACACGGATCTGGTGATGAGTCCGACCTCTCTGCGACGGCCGGATGTGGCGGTCATCGATCCCTCGGCGCTACGCGCCGGTCATCCTCGGCTGGTCCCCGAGGACGTCGCACTCGCCGTCGAGATCGTCTCGCCGAGTTCACGCGCCACGGACCGGCTGATCAAGCCTGCCGAGTACGCCGCGGCCGGCATTCCGGGCTACTGGCGGATCGAACTCGAACCCGATCTGCGGATGTTCGCCTATCGACTCGAGGGCGACTCCTACGCCGAGATCGGATCCTGGGGGCGCGGCGACACCGCTGAGCTCGCCGATCCACTGCCGGTCACGATCGAAGTCAGCGCCCTCGAGGCCGCTTGACCGACCGATCACGGTCGCTCGCGTAGAGGTACGACTCGGCCGTTCCATCGCGGGCGAGGGCGGGGCCGACCAGGATCACCGCCGCCTGACGCAGGCCGGCCTCCTCCACCTGGTCGGCGAGATCGGCCAGCGTGCCGCGCAGCACCAGTTCGTCGGGCTGCGAGGCACGGAAGACCACGGCCGCGGGACACGCGGGTCCGTAGTGGTCGGCCAGCTCGGCCGCCAGCTCGCGCGTACGTGTGACGGCCAGGTGCAGCACGAGCGTCGCGCCGGTCGCCGCGAACGCGGCCAGCCGTTCCCCCGACGGCATCACGGTCGACCGGGCCTGGGCGCGGGTCAGCACGACGGACTGCGCCACCTCGGGCACCGTCAGCTCGGTCCCCAGCAGAGCCGCGGCGGCGGCGTACGCGGGCACACCGGGCGTGACGTCCCACGCGACGCCGGCTGCGTCGAGACGCCGGGTCTGCTCGTGCAGCGCCGAGTACACCGACGGATCGCCCGAGGTCAGCCGGACGACGTCGCGGCCCGCACGATGCGCCTCCACCACGTGGGCCGTGATCTGGTCGAGGTCCAGGTCCTGGGTGTCGACCAGGTCCGCATCGTCGCGACAGTGGGCCAGCACCGCGGCGTCCAGGTAGGTGCCGGGGTACAGCACCACGTCCGCCCGTCCGAGCAGGTCCACGGCACGCAGCGTCAGCAGATCGGCGGCTCCGGGACCAGCCCCGACGAAGTGCACCGTCATGCCCCACTCCCCTGTTCGACGTCCTTCGTGACGGCCCACTGGGTGATCACCCGGGCCGGCGTCCACCCGGTGAACGAGCCGATCGGCGCGGCGTGCTCGATGTGCAGCCGGGTCAGCTCTCCGCCCTGCTCGGCGTGCCATCGTGCCACGACGGTCTCGGTCTGCACCGTGACGCCGTGCACCACCAGACGTCCTCCTGGGGCGAGTGCGTCCCAGCAGCGTTCGAGCAGGCCAGGCTCCGTGGCTCCGCCGCCGACGAAGATCGCATCGGGCCGGTCCAGGCCGGTCAAGACGTCCGGGGCACGGCCCACGACGACGTCGAGACCCGGAACCCCGAGCCGGGCGGCGTTGGCCCGGATCCGATCGGCTCGCTCGGACCGTGCCTCGATCGCGATGGCACGGGTTGTCGAGTGAGCGCGCATCCACTCGATGCCGACCGAACCGGCGCCGGCACCGACGTCCCACAGCAGCTGTCCGGGCAGTGGCGCCAGCCTCGCCAGGGCCGAGGCCCGCACATCGCGCTTGGTGATCTGGCCGTCGTGTTCGAAGGCATCGTCGGGCAGCCCGGCGAGCAGCCCCATCACCGGCGGGCCCGCCGCGATCAGTTCGACGGCGATGACGTTCAGGTCCGGGGAACGATCGCCCCCGGCCCAGGTGGCTGCAAGCCCGCTCGTACGTGCCTCGTCCGGCGAACCGAGATCCGACAACACCGTCATCGCACTGGCCCCGTAGCCGGCCGCGGTCAAGAGCGCCGCCACGTCGGCCGGGGTGCCGCCGTCCGATGACAGCACGATAAGCCGAAGCCCGGGGGCGAGGGACCTCGCGACCCGGTGCGGATCTCGTCCCACGAGCGTCACGACCTCGGTCGACTCGGCCGACCATCGCATCCGAGCTCGTGCGAGGGCCACCGATGACACGCCCGGGACGATCTCGACCGCGGCCTCGCCGAGCAGGTCGACCAGCGTCGTGCCGATGCCCGAGACGAGCGGGTCCCCCGAGGCGAGCGCGACGACGGACCGCCCCGCGTGACGTTCGAGCAGGCCGGGCAGTCCGGCACGCAACGGCGACGGCCACGACTCGCGCACCTGGGTGTCCGCGGGCGGCAGCATCGCCAGGTGCCGGCGTCCGCCGAGCACGACGTCGGCCGACGCGATCAGCGTGCGGAGCTGCTCGGAGAGCCCTGCCCATCCGTCGGCGCCGATCCCCACGACCGTGATCCCTGTCATGGCCCGAACGCTACCCAGGGGGTCGGCGCTACGCTGTGGCCACAGGTCCGAGGTGCCCCGTGAGGGGAGAATCGGGAAGCCGGTGAGAATCCGGCACAGGGCCCGCTGCGGTGACCGGGAGCGACAGCATCCCGGAAGTCCGAAGACCGGCCTCGGCGCCTGAATCCCTTCGGGCGCGATCTGCTCCGGAGGTCCGTCGGCAGACGTGCGGGAGCCTCTATGCCACAGCAGTACCCCTTCAGCGCCGTGGTCGGCGCCGACCCCGAAGCCCCCGGCGACATGGCGCTGGCGCTGCTTCTCTCCGCCATCTCCCCCGGCATCGGGGGCGTGCTGGTGCGTGGCGAGAAGGGCACGGCGAAGTCCACCATCGTGCGCGCGCTGGCTGCCGTGCTGCCTCCGATCGACGTGATCGCCGGCGACCGGTTCTCCTCCGATCCGAGCGAGGCCGATCCGCTGTCGCCCGACGGGCCGTTCGGCGCGGACGCCACGACCGAGACCCGTCCGGTCCGCCTGGTCGAGTTGCCGGTCGGCGCCACGGAGGACCGCGTGCTGGGGTCGCTGCACCTGGAGAAGGCACTCACCGAAGGCGTCAGCGAATACGAGCCCGGGCTGCTCGCCCGCGCGCACCGCGGGATCCTGTACGTCGACGAGGTCAACCTGCTGCACGATCACCTGGTCGACCTGCTGCTCGACGCCGCGGCGATGGGCCGGTCGACGGTCGAACGCGACGGCGTCTCGGTCGAGCATGCCGCCCGGTTCGTGCTGGTCGGCACCATGAACCCCGAGGAGGGCGAGCTGCGGCCGCAGTTGCTCGACCGGTTCGGTCTCACGGTCGAGGTCGCGGCCACGCGCGACCCCGCCCAGCGGGTCGAGGTGGTCCGTCGCCGTATCGCGTACGACACCGATCCCGATGCGTTCGCTGCCGAGTGGGCCGAGGCCGAGGCCGGGTTGCGCGATCGGATCGCCCGAGCCCAGAGCCTGGTCGGCGACGTGACGCTGTCGGATCGGATGTTGCTGAAGATCGCCGAGGTGTGTGCCGCGTTCGAGGTCGACGGCATGCGTGCCGATATCGTCACGGCCCGTACCGCCGTCGCGCACGCCGCCTGGAACGGGCGCACCGAGGCGACCAAGGACGACGTCCGGACCGCCGCTCGGCTTGCCCTGCCGCATCGCCGGCGCCGTAATCCCTTCGACGCGCCGGGACTCGACGAGGACCTGCTGGACCGCATCCTCGACGACGAGCCCGACCCCAGCGACCCCGATCCCTCCGACCCTCCTCCCACCGACCCTCCTCCTGCCGACGCCTCCGACTCCGCTGAGCGTGACGTTTCTGCTGCGGAAACGCCCGATGCGGAGCAGAAACGTCACACTCAGCGGGAGAGTTCGCCCGGGGAGGCCGAAGGTTCCGCGGGTTCTGGGGGGAGCGAGGACGTGACGGTGGCGGGGTCAGGGGACCCGCATCGGGTGCGGCTGTACTCCGTTGCGGGTCTGGGCGCCGGCGAGGCCGGCAAGCGGTCGCGCGCGATCACCGCGACAGGACGGCGAGTGGGGTCGGCTCGGCCGACCGGGACGTCGGGGCGCCTCGACCTGGTCGACACGGTCCGCGCCGCGGCACCGCACCAGCGCGCCCGCGGCCGGACAGGCCCCGGGCTGAGATTCGAGCGAGACGATCTGCGGCTGGCGATCACCGAGGGACGCGAGTCCAATCTCGTGCTGTTCTGCGTCGACGCGTCCGGCTCGATGGCCGCCCGCCGGCGCATGCAGCAGGTCAAGACCGCGATCCTGTCGCTGCTGGTCGATGCGTACCAGCGCCGCGACAAGGTCGGCCTGGTGACGTTCCGCGGCAGCGAGGCCACACTCGCGCTCCCCCCGACCGGTTCGGTCGAGATCGCGGCCAGGCGGCTCGACGATCTGCCCGCCGGCGGCCGCACGCCACTGGCCGAGGGACTGCTCGAGGCGGCCGAGGTGCTGCGCGTCGAGCGGATCCGTGATCCTCGGCGCCGGGCTCTGCTGGTCGTCGTGACCGACGGACGCGCGACCTCGGGTGCCGATCCCCTGGCCCGCGCCCACCAGGTGGCCGAGCACCTGGGCGGAACCGGGGTCGCCAGCCTGGTCGTCGACTGCGAGAACGGCCGCTTCCGACTGGGTCTGGGTCTACAGCTGGCCACTCTGCTGCGGGCCGAGCACGTGCCGCTCGGCGACGTGGACGCCGGTGCGCTGGCCGATGCCGTGAAGTACGGGGCAGCCTGATGGTCAAGGGGCAGCCGGAATCCGTCCCCGACGACGGCCTCACCACACGCCAGCGCCGCAACCAGCCATTGCTGATGGTCCACACCGGCCGGGGCAAGGGCAAGTCCACCGCGGCGTTCGGGCTGGCGATCCGCGCCTGGAACCAGGGCTGGGACATCGGCGTCTTCCAGTTCGTGAAGTCCGCCAAGTGGCGCATCGGCGAGCAGACCGTGCTCGAACGTCTCGGCGAACTGCACGACGAGACCGGCGAGGGCGGCCCGGTCGAATGGCACAAGATGGGCGGCGGCTGGTCGTGGTCGCGCAAGGAGGGCACCGCCGAGGACCACGCCGCCGAAGCGGCCGAGGGGTGGGCCGAGGTCAAGCGCCGCCTGGCCGAAGAACGCCACGACCTGTACGTGCTCGACGAGTTCACCTACCCGATCACGTGGGGCTGGGTCGACGTCGACGACGTGATCGAGACATTCGCGAACCGGCCCGGCCGCCAGTACGTCGTGGTCACGGGGCGTGGCGCCGATCAGAGGCTGATCGACATCGCCGATCTGGTGACCGAGATGACCCACGTCAAGCATCCGTTCGACCGCGGCCAGAAGGGCCAGAAGGGCATCGAGTGGTGAGCCACGCGCCACCCGGCAGGGCGTTGCCCCGCCTGGTCATCGCCGCCCCTGCATCGGGACACGGCAAGACGACGGTGGCGACGGGCCTGATGGCGGCGCTGCGCCGCGCGGGTCACGACGTCTCGGGGCACAAGGTCGGCCCCGACTACATCGATCCGGGCTACCACAGCCTCGCCACGGGACGGCCCGGCCGCAATCTCGATCCGCACCTGGTCGGTGAGGACCGGCTGGTGCCGCTGCTCCTGCACGGGGCCTCGGGAGCCGGCCGCCCTGGATCTGACGCCGCCGCGCCGGTGGCGGTGATCGAGGGTGTCATGGGGCTGTTCGACGGGCAGATCGGCGGCCAAGGCTTCGCGTCCACGGCGCACGTCGCGACCGTGACTCGCTCGCCCGTCGTGCTCGTGGTCGACATCTCCCATGCCTCCCGGTCGATCGCGGCCGTCGTGCAGGGCATGATCGCGTTCGATCCAGCGGTCCGGATCGGCGGCGTGATCCTCAACAAGGCCGGTTCTCCGCGCCACGCGGACGAGGTGGTCTCCGCACTGGAAGCGACCGGCGTCCCCGTCCTCGGCGTCCTGCAGCGCGACGACGGCATCGTCGCCCCGTCGCGTCACCTGGGCCTCGTCCCGGCAGCCGAGCGAGACGATGCGGTGCGCGCTCTCGACCGGCTGGCCGATCAGATCGCCGAACGGGTCGATCTCGGCCAGATCCTCGCCCTGGCGCGCACAGCCCCCGACCTGACCGAGCAGCCCTGGGCTCCGGCCGATCAGGTCCAGGCGCCGCCGTCGTCGCGACGGCCGGTCGTCGCGGTGGCCGGCGGGCGGGCGTTCACGTTCCGATACACCGAGACCGACGAACTGCTGCGGGCCGCCGGCTGCGAAGTCGTCACGTTCGACCCGTTGACCGATCGACGACTGCCCGACGGCACGGCCGGCATCTATCTGGGCGGAGGATTCCCCGAGGTTCATGCGGCCGGCCTCGCGGCCAACGCATCCCTGCTCGCGGATCTGCGCGAGGCCGTCGCCGCCGGGATCCCGACGGTGGCCGAGTGCGCCGGCCTGCTGTACCTGTGCCGCTCGGTCGACGGGGTGCCGATGGTCGGGGTGGTCGACGCCGAGGCGGCGATGACGCCGCGCCTGACGCTCAGCTACCGCACCGCCGTGCTGCCCGGCGACCAGTTGCTCGGACCCGCCGGGCTGCGCGTCACGGGCCATGAGTTCCACCGCACCATCGTGACGCCGGCCGCCGGGACCGACCCGTCCTATCTGATCGACGGCCAGCCTGTCGGCTTCGCGTCGGCGACCCTCAATGCTTCCTATCTCCACGTCCACTGGGCCGGCCACCCGGACCTCGCGCAGCGCTTCGCCGACGCCGTCCACAGCTACGCTCCTCGGTCGCCAGCGAGGAGCGCCAGCAACGAGCGGGAAGGCGTCCGAGGAGCATCCGGGTCCGAGCGAGCGGACCACCTCATCAGCGCCTCGACGGCGGAGCCGGCGGCCGCGACGAAGTCGCGAGCTTGGCACGGAGATCAGGAGCTGGCGCCCGGACTGATGGACTTCGCGGTCAACGTGTACGACGGTCCCCGACCCGACTGGCTGGACGAGGCGCTGCGAACCGGCCTCGACGAGAGTCACCGCTATCCGGATGCCGAGCCGGCCCGGCAGGCGATCGCGCGACGGCACGGACGGCTGCCGGGCGAGGTCCTGCCCACGGCGGGCGTCGCCGAGGCGTTCGCGCTGATCGCCCGACTACGGCCATGGCAGCGTCCCGTCGTGGTCCATCCGCAGTTCACCGAGACCGATGAGGCGCTGCTCGCCGCCGGGCTGCGACCCGAGGCGGTGCTGTGCGATCCCGCCGCGGACTTCGCACTGGACCCGGCGATGGTCCCCGACGACGCCGATCTGGTCCTGGTCGGCAATCCCACCAACCCGACCGGAGTGCTGCATCCCGAGACGACGATCCGCGCCCTGCTGCGGCCCGGCCGGATCGTCGTGGTCGACGAGGCGTTCCTGGACGCCGTGCCCGGGGAGCCCGGATCGCTGGCCGGCGCGTCGGTGCCCGGCCTCGTGGTCCTGCGCAGCCTCACCAAGCTCTGGTCGATCCCGGGGATCAGGGCCGGCTATCTGCTCGGCCCGTCGGAGCTGGTGGCCGAGCTGGCGGCGCTCCAGTCGCCGTGGTCGGTCTCCGCACCGGCGGTCGCCGCGATGCTCGCCACGACCACCGATCGCGCCCTGGCCGAACAGGCGGCACGGGCCACTCGGCTGACACAGCATCGGGCGGTGCTGACCGACGGTCTGACCGAGCTCGGCATCCCACACACACCGGGAGTGGCCCCGTTCGTGCTGGCGCGCCCCGGTCCGAGAGCTCACGCCGCCCTGCGCGCCGCGGGCTATGCCGTGCGCCGGGCGGACACGTTCCCTGGACTGGACGACTCCTGGATCAGGATCGCGGTCCGGGCTCCCGCCGCCACCCGCAAGCTCCTGTCGGCCCTGCGGATCGAGGCGGAGCGATGGAGCTGACCGTCACCGGCCGGCGGGCCCTGATCGCCGCCGGCGACGCATCGGCGGCGGCCCTCGCCGCGCGACTGCTCGACGAAGGCGCGACCGTGACTGTCATCGCGCCCGAGGTCACGGTCACGATCCAGGACCTCGCCGAGCGTGGCCTGCTGACCTGGGCGGCACGGCCGATCGCGACGGGCGATCTTGCCGACGCGGACCTGGTCCTGACAGGATCCGCCGGACTCGAGAGCACCCGACCTTCCCCGTCCGGCACCGGCTCGGTGGTCCTGGTGGGGGGTGGACCCGGTGATCCAGGGCTGCTGACCGTGGCCGGTCGTGAGGCGTTGGAGGCCGCCGATGTCGTGGTCACCGACCGGCTCGCGCCGCTCGCCACGCTCGCCGACCTGCGACCCGACGTCGAGATCGTCGATGTGGCCAAGGTGCCCGGAGGGCGGTCGACGTCGCAGCAGGAGATCAACGAGCTCCTGATCGCGCGCGCCCGCGCGGGACGCGCCGTGGTCCGGCTGAAGGGCGGCGATCCCTTCGTGTTCGGCCGCGGAGGCGAAGAGGTCGAGGCGTGCGCCGCCGCGGGCGTGTCGGTCCGGGTGATCCCCGGCGTCACGTCCGCGATCGCGGCGGCCGCGGCCGGCGGCATCCCGGTGACCCACCGCGGCGTCACCCAGGGCTTCACGGTGATCTCGGGTCATGTGCCGCCGGGTCACCCCGATTCCACCATCGACTACCGGGCTCTGGCGAAGGCAGGCACCACCATCGTGGTGCTGATGGGGGTGCGCACCCTGGGCGCCGTGTGCGCGGCGCTGGTCGAGGGCGGGCTCGACCCGGCCACTCCCGCCGCGGCCGTCGCCGACGCGACCCTGCCGTCCCAGCGCGTGGTGCGCGGCACCGTGTCCACGATCGAGGCAGAGGCCGACGGCCTGCGCCCGCCGGCGGTCGCGGTGATCGGTCCCGTCGTCGGGACACTGCCGTGATCTGGTGGGTGCGGCATGGGCAGTCGACGTGGAATGCGCTCGATCGGCTGCAGGGTCATGAGCTCGGCCCTCCGCTCACCGACCTGGGTCGCGCTCAGGCCGAGACGGCCGCCGAGGCACTGGCCAGGCGCCCCGTCGATCAGGTCCTGTCCTCTCCGGCCGTGCGAGCCCGGCAGACGGCCGAGATCGTCGCCGCTCGCCTCGGCCTCGAGGTCGTGATCGAGCCGCTGCTGCTGGAGAAGGGGCTCGACGAGTCGGTCGAGGCGGTGATCGAGCGCATCCAGACGCTGCTCCGCCGCGACCTGCGCGACACGGTCGCCGTCAGCCACGGCGACACGATCGCCCTGGCCGTCGGACTCCTGGCCGGACGCTCGCCCGGCGCACCCGCCAACGCGTCGATCATCTCGGTCGATCCCACCACCGGGGGGATCGACATCGAACGACCCGAGTGACGCGGCGTGTTCCCCGGGTCTACGATGAGCGAGCATCGCCCGAGGAAGCCGGTGGGAATCCGGCGCAGTCGCGCTACTGTGACGTCGCCCAGCATGCTGGGCGGCGGAGCCAGACCCGACGGCGGTGCAGGTCCAATCGACTGGGACGCACGAATCCCGAAGGAGCCGCATGTCTGACATCACCGCATCCCCGCAAGTGACGATCCCGACCATCGAGGTCGGCCGACTCGCCCCCTGGACGATCTTCTTCGTCCTGCTCGCGACGATCGTCCTGTTCTTCATCAGCGCCGACCAGGGTGCCATCTCGATCCCGTCCGGGAACGCCATCCACGAGTGGGTCCACGACGGACGCCACCTGCTGGGCTTCCCCTGCCACTGACGGAGTCAGTGCGATCCAGCAGCCACTGACGGAGTCAGTGCAATCCAGCACTGCCACTGACGGAGTCGGAACTCAGCACTACCCCTGGTCGATCGCCCCTGCTGTGGGCGGTCGTCGGCCTACCCGTTCCTTGTTTGGAGATGACTGATGAATCCCCGTAATTTCCTGATCCGCGGCCTGCTCGCGGGTCTGTTCGCCTCGTTCCTGGCCTTCGGAGTCGCGTACTTCGTCGGCGAGCCTCAGGTCGACGCCGCCATCGCGATCGAGGAGGCCGGCTCGGCCGCCGAGCCGCCGGCCGCCGACGCGCCAGCCGCCGACGGCGGGCACTCCCATTCCCACGGCGACGATGCGGGCACCGAGGTGTCGCGCGACCACCAGTCGACCTGGGGGCTGGCCACGGGCCTGATCTCGGTCGGCACCGCCCTGGGCGGGGTCGTCGGGCTGGCCGCGGCCTTCGCGGTCGGCCGCATCGGCCGGCTGCGACCGGGCCAGTCGACCGCGCTGGTGGCGCTGGTCGGCTACGTCTCGTTCTCGCTCGTGCCGTTCCTGAAGTACCCGGCGACCCCGCCGGCGGTGGGCAACGAGGACACGATCGGCGACCGCACGCTCTGGTACTTCGTCGTGCTCGCGATCTCGGTGCTCGCGGCGATCGGGGCGGTCGTGCTCGCGAGGCGCCTCCTGCCCTCGCTCGGCACGTACAAGACCGTGTTGGTGTCGGCCGGTGCCTATCTCGTGGTCGTTTTGATCACCTGCTGGGCGATGCCGACGGTCAATGAGCTGGGCGACTTCCCCGCCGACATCCTCTGGTACTTCCGGCGCGCGTCGCTGTTCACCAACGCCGTCCTCTGGGCCGGCATCGGTGTGATCCTGACCGGCCTGATCGGGGCACTGCACCAGCGCGAGACGCTGGAGCATGCTCGCCGCGAGATGGCCTCGACCCTGTAGGACTGTCGTGTGAACATCGCACCACCGAACGCCGAGATCCGGCGAGCCGCTGAGGAGCGGCTCGCCGGGCTGGCGACCCCGGCCGGAGCCCTGGGCCGGCTCGGCGAGCTGGCCGTGTGGGTCGCGGCGACGCAGGGGCGCGTGCCACCCGATCCGATCGACCGAGTCCGGGCGGTGATCTTCGCGGGGGATCACGGCGTCACCGAGGGGATGCCCATCCAGAACGGCGTCACCGAGGGGATGCCCATCCAGAACGGCGTCACCGAGGGGATGCCCATCCAGCCCGTCTCCGCCTATCCGCGCGAGATCACGGCGGCGATGGTGCACACGTTCCTGGCGGGCCGGGCCGGCGTCTCGGTGCTGGCGGCCCAGCACGGTGTGTCGGTCCGGGTGCTCGACCTCGCGGTCGACGCCGATCTGGAGGTTCCCCCCGAGGTCACGGCGTTCAAGGTCCGCAAGGGCTCGGGCCGCATCGACGTCGAGGACGCGCTGACACCGGAGCAGACCACTCGTTCGATCGAGGCCGGCGCGCAGGTGGCCGCCGAGGAGATCACCGCGGGCGCGCAGCTGTTGATCAGCGGCGACATGGGCATCGGCAACACCACCCCGTCGGCGGCACTGGTGGCCGCGTCGCTGGGCCTGCCGGCCTCGGAGGTCACGGGCCGCGGCACGGGGGTCGACGGGGCCGCGCTGCAGCACAAGGTCGGCGTGGTCCAGGCGGCGCTCGATCGTGCCGGCGATCGGGTGGCCGATCCGGTCGACACGCTCACGGCGCTGGGCAGTGCCGATATCGCGGCGTCCGCCGGCTACATCGCCGCGGCCGCACGTGCCGGGGTCCCCGTGCTGCTCGACGGGGTCATCTCGGTGGCCGCCGGCCTGATGGCCGACCGGCTGGCGCCCGGCGCCTCCGCCTGGTTCGCGGCGGGTCATCGTTCCACCGAGCCGGCTCTGGCTCTGGCGCTCGACAAGCTGGGGCTCGAGCCGATCCTCGATCTGGGCATGCGGCTCGGCGAGGGCAGTGGCGCGATGGCCGCGGTTCCTTTGGTGCGCTCGGCCGCTCTGCTGATGCGCGATGTCGCACTGCTGGCCGATCTGCTGCCCGATGTCTGAAGGTCGCGGGTCGCTCCGCGACGGCCTCCTCCTCTCGATCGGCACGCTGACGGCATGGCGTGTGCCATCGCCGCGCACCGTCGACCGCCGGTCGGCGGGCATCGCGATGATCGCGGCTCCCGTCGCCGTGCTCCCGATGGCCGCCCTGGTCGGCGCGGTCGGCTGGGCGGGCACCGAGCTCGAGTGGGCGCCGCTGGCGGTCGCGGTCACGATGATCACCGTCCTCGCGCTCGGCTCGCGAGCGCTGCACCTCGACGGCCTGTCCGATGTCGCCGATGCGCTGACGTCGGGCCACGACGCGGAGCGGTCGCTCGCGGTGATGAAGGACAGTGCGGCCGGACCGGCGGGCGCGGCGGCCCTGGTCCTGACACTCGGGCTGCAGGCCGCTGCCGTCGCGGGCCTGCTGGTGCACGAGCGGGGTCCGTGGATCGTCGCCGCGTGCGTCTGCTTCTCGCGCGGTGCCCTGGTCGTCGCCTGTGTACGGGATGTTCCCGCCGCGCGCGCCGATGGTCTCGCAGCGGACTACGCCCGGACGGTGCCCCGCCTGGCGGCGGTCTCCGTCTGGGCGCTCATGCTCGCGATCAGTGCCGGCGTGTTCGGCTGGGCGGATCTGGACTGGTGGCGGGGGCTCGTGGCTGCCGGGGTCGGGCTGTGCGCCGCCGCGGCGGTCGTGGGGCACTGCGTTCGCCGGTTCGGCGGGGTCACGGGCGATGTCTTCGGCGCCGCGATCGAGATCTCACTGGCTGCTGCGCTGCTGGTCGCGTCATGACCACTGGGCGGCGTGGGTCAGAGCTTGAGGACCCGGCCGGCGACGACCAGCAGGACGTCATCGCACTCGGCGGCGACGCGTTGGTTGACGAGGCCGAGCAGATCGCGGAACACCCGGCCGCTGCGATGCTCGGGCACGACGCCCAGGCCGACCTCGTTCGTCACCGCGACCACCGTGTGCGGGTGCGCGGCGATCGCGGAGCATGCCTCGTCGAGCCGCTGCATCAGCACCGGCTGCCAGTCCTCGAGCGTGCTGTCCCAGCCGTCGAGTTCGTCGATGGTCGAGGTGAGCCAGGTACCGAGGCAGTCGATCAGCACGGCGCCTTCGGCCTGCGCGATGGCATCGGCCAGATCGTGGGTCTCCGCGGTACGCCAATGTCCGGGTCGGCGCGCCTGATGCGCCGCGACCCGGGCTGCCCATTCCGGATCGCTCTGCGGGTCGGCCTCGGGACCGGGCGCCACGTAGGTGACGGACTGCTCGCCGACGAGCATCGACTCGGCGTGGAACGACTTGCCCGAGCGCACGCCACCGGTCACCAGGGTCTTCATCCGCCCACGATATCGCCGCTCGGACCGAGGGGGGCCGTGTGAAGGGGGCGCGTTCGGCCGGCCTGCTGCTCGGGATCGCGGCCGACCGACTGTTCGGGGATCCGCGGCGTCATCACCCGGTCGCCTGGTTCGGGCAGGCGGCGACGGCGCTGGAGCGGCGCACGTATCGCGACGACCGGGCGGCCGGAGTCGTCCACGTCGTCGCACTCGTCGGCACGTCGTGGCTCGCCGGTCGCGCCATCGGGCGACGCTGGCCGCTCGCCGGTACCGCGGTCGCGACCTGGACCGTCGTCGGTGGCCGGTCCCTGACCCGGGAGGCCACGGCGATCCATCGTCAACTGCTCGCCGGCGACCTGCCCGCCGCCCGGCGCCAGCTGACTCACCTGGTCGGTCGTGACACCTCGCTCCTGGGCGCCGACGAGATCGCCCGGGCGACCGTCGAGTCGGTCGCCGAGAACACGTCGGATGCCGTCGTCGGCCCGCTCGTCGCCGGGGCCGTCGCCGGAGTGCCCGGACTGCTGGCGTACCGCGCGGCCAACACGCTCGATGCGATGATCGGCCATCGCAGCGAACGCTACGAGCGGTTCGGCTGGGCCGCGGCCCGACTCGACGATCTGCTGAACCTGCTGCCCGCCCGGTTCACGGCGGCGCTGGCTGCCGTCCTGTCCCCGAGACCGCGCGCCGCCGTCGCGGCATGGCGTCGCGACGCGCCGGGGCATCCCAGCCCCAATGCCGGCCCGGTGGAGGCGGCGTTCGCCGGAGCTCTGGGCGTCCGCCTCGGCGGCACCAATCACTACGCCTACGGCACCGAGCGTCGTGTGCCCATGGGCGACGGTCCGGCGCCGGGCATCGACGACATCCCGCGCACGGCTCGCCTCGCCGAACGTGTCGGTCTCGCCGCCGCGCTCGTGTGCGCCGCGGGTAGCGCGGTGATCAGTCGACGAGCCACGCGACCGCCGACCGCGGATCGCTGACGGCTGGGACGTCGTCCGGGCCCGGATCGCGGCGGACGACGACGACCGGCAGACCACGCTCGGCGGCCGCCTCCATCTTCGGCCAGGTGTAGCTGCCGCCCGAGTCCTTCGTGACCAGGACGTCGAGACCGTGCTCGGCGATCAGGGCCAGCTCGCCCTCGAGACGATAGGGACCTCGACTGCGCAGCAGCGTCCATCGGTCGGGCAGGGGCAGCTCCGGCGTGTCGACCACCCGGGCGAGGGCAGCACGGTCCGCCAGGGGTTCGACGAACCGGTCGAGCGACTGCCGTCCCACGGTCAGGAACGGCCGCTCGCCGAGGCCGGCAGCCAGGACGGCCGCCTCGTCGTGCGTGTCGACCCAATGCCACGCGTCCGAGCCGGGCGCCTCGGACCAGCCGGGCCGCTCGAGCCGCAGCAGGCGCACGCCGTCCGCCGCGCAGGCCGTCGCGGCGTTGCGCGACATGCCGAGCGCGAAGGGATGCGTCGCGTCGATCACCGCGTCGATCCCGGCCTCGGCGAGATACGCCCGCAGGCCCCGAACGCCCCCGAAGCCGCCGATCCGCACCTCACCGACCGGCAGTCGCGGTTCGGCCACGCGACCGGCCAACGAGCTCGTGAACCGGACGCCCGCGTCGCGCAGCAGGACCGCCAGCGCCCGCGCCTCGCTCGTGCCCCCGAGCACCAGGACCGTCATGCGCGCTTCCCGATCGCCGGGAGACCGGCAGGCGGGCCGTCGCACAAGGTAAGCAGGGCGTCGACATCGAGGTGCTCCTCGACCAGATCGCCGAGCAGGTCGAGCCGTCGCTCACGCGCGTCGGCGAACACGACGCCGGACGGCTCGAAGGCATCGTCGACCAGGCGAAGCAAAGCGGCGCGCAGGTCGTCCGATTCCAGGCTGCCGTGCCACATGGTGCCGAAGACCCGGTCCGACCGCGCGCCGCCGAGGAACTCCTCGACGCCATCGGCCCGCGTGACCCGCCCGTGGTGGATCTCGTACCCCGAGGCGTCGGCACCGAGCGCCCGACCCGAGGGCAGCCGCAGGACCTTGTCCGGGGAGAAGACGGTCTCGACGTCGAGCAGGCCCAGACCATCGACCTGGGCGCCCGGCTCGCCCTCGACTCCCTGCGGATCGCTGATGCGTCTGCCCAGCATCTGGAAGCCGCCGCAGATGCCCAGGACCGCACCGCCTCGACGTGCGTGATCGACGACGGCCCGATCCAGTCCGCGCTCGCGCAGCCAGGCCAGATCGGCGATCGTGGCACGCGTGCCGGGGAGCACCACGAGATCGGCGTCGGCCAGGGCCCGCGGATCACTGACGAAGACCACGTCGACCCCGGGCTCCAGGCCGAGGGCGTCGACGTCGGTGAAGTTGCTGACCCGCGGCAGCCGGACCACAGCCACCCGCAGGGCACCCGAATCGGTGACGGCGCGACGTCCCTCGAGATCGAGCGCGTCCTCGGAGTCCAGCCACAGGCCGGGATGCCACGGCAGGACACCCAGGGTCGGCCGGCCCGTGAGGCGGGTCAGCTCGTCGACGCCCGGCGCGAGCAGACTACGGTCGCCGCGGAACTTGTTCATCACGAAGCCCGCGACCAGGCGTTGATCGGCCGGTTCCAGCAGAGCCACGGTGCCGTACAGCGCGGCGAACACGCCGCCGCGGTCGATATCGCCCACGACGATCGTCGTCAGGTCCGCGTGGCGGGCCAGGCCCATGTTCACATAGTCGCCGGCCCGAAGGTTGATCTCGGCCGGACTGCCCGCGCCCTCACAGACCACGAGGTCGAACCGCGCGGCCAGATCGTCGAACGCGGCGTAGGCGGCTTCCGCCAGGTGCCGGCGGCCGCCGATGAAGTCGGTCGAGTCGATCGTGCCGGCCGGCTGGCCCATCACGACGACGTGACTGCGACGGTCGCCACCCGGCTTGAGCAGGACCGGATTCATCGCCGCTTCCGGCTCGGCGCGTGCCGCCAACGCCTGGATCCACTGCGCCCGGCCGATCTCGGCGCCCCCCGTCGATCCAGCACCGCGCGTCACCATCGAGTTGTTCGACATGTTCTGCGCCTTGAACGGCGCGACACTCAGGCCACGGCGCGCGAACGCCCGGCACAGCCCGGAGGTGACGATGCTCTTGCCGGCGTCCGAGGTCGTCCCCGCGACCAGCAGGCCACGCGCACCGTCCGTCACGCACCACACTCTAGGCGGCGAGAGAGACGACACGGGTGACACGGTCCGCGTCTGGGTACTCCTTCGACGATGAGATCTCGGGCTCGCGAACCACACCTGCGAAAGGGGTACGGCATGTACGTCGGAGGTTCACTCGCACTGCTCGCGATCGGGGCGATCTGCTCGTTCGCGGTCACCGATCGCATCGAGGGCGTCGATCTGACGATGGTCGGCTACATCCTGATGGCCGTCGGTGCGCTCGGCGTCATCCTGTCGCTCATCACCACCGGATCTCGTCGGACCGACGACCGGCTGTAGCCGGCCCGCAGGCTCGTCGCGGGGCGCTCGGGCACCTGCGTAGGCTGCGGTCGTGCCCGATGCCACCTCCGTCGTCATCTCGACCGACGGCGCGTGCCTGGGCAATCCGGGGCCCGGGGGTTGGGGCGCGGTGCTGCGATACGGCGATCACGAGAAGCTGCTGTCGGGTGCCGAACCCGATACGACGAACAACCGGATGGAGCTGACGGCGCCGATCAAGGCGCTCGAGGCCCTGACGCGACGGTCGACCGTCATCTTGCGCACCGATTCGACCTATGTGCGCAACGGCATCACGCAGTGGGTGCACGGCTGGCAGCGCAACGGCTGGCTGACGAAGGCGAAGCAGCCGGTCAAGAACGACGACCTGTGGCGTGAGCTGATCGCCCAGTGCGAGCGCCACGATGTCGAGTGGCGCTGGGTCAAGGGCCACGCCGGCGATCCCGACAACGAGATCGCCGACGAACTCGCGACCTCCGCCGCCCGCACCCTCCGCAACACCTAGACCCCCAGCAGCACCTGCAAGGTGACCACGTGTGAGGTGACCCCGGGTCGCGCTCACGAGTCACAGAGTTGCTCTCGCGAGCTGGTGAGACGAACGACAGTCCGCAGGCTGCATGCTCGCGAGTGCGAACTGTGTGACTTGTGAGCGCCACGCAACGCAAGCAAGCCGTGACACGAGATGGCCTGGGCGCCTCGGCCACGCAACCTCACCGAATCGAGAACCCGTCCGGCCGCGACCCCACGAACGCGAGCCACACGACAACCCAAGCCAGCCGGTCAGGTCCGGTCGCCTCCCCGCTCGTACCTCGCTGGCGACCGGTAACTCGGTCGCCAGCGACCGAGGAACGAGGGAGCGGGGAGGCGACCAAGCCCGACAAGCCCACGCAACCACCGACTCCCCACCACCAACGAGTGACTCCTCAGCGGAGACCGGGCGCGGGTAGCCTCGGGACATGACGCTGGCTGAGGAACTTCGGATCGCTCTCGACGGCAAGTGGCGGCACGTGCGCGAGCAGTCGCGCAAGGAGCTGGCCGAGATGGACCTGCTCTACGACCCGACGCTCACGATCGCCGAGGCACGCGAGCGTGTGCTCGGCCAGATGAGGAAGCTGGTGCCCACCGGCATCCCCGCCGCGGGCTTCACCGAGGAGTCCGGCGGCACCGGCGATCCCGGCATGGCCGTCACCGGCATCGAGATGCTCGCGCAGTTCGACCTGTCGCTGATGGTCAAGGCCGGCGTGCAGTGGGGCCTGTTCGGCGGGGCCATAGCGAACCTGGGCACGCAGCGACACCACGAGCAGTACGTCAAGGACCTGATCAACCTCGACCTGCTCGGCTGCTTCGCCATGACCGAGACCGGACACGGCAGCGACGTCCAGAGCCTCGAGACCACCGCGACCTACGACCCCGCCACGCAGGAGTTCGTGATCGACTCCCCCACCCCGTCGGCGCGCAAGGACTACATCGGCGGCGCGGCGCAGCACGCCACGGTCGCGGCCGTCTTCGCGCAGCTGATCACCAAGGGCGAGAGCCACGGTGTGCACTGCTTCGTCGTGCCGATCCGCGACGCCGAGGGCCACGACCTGCCGGGCGTCACGACGTCCGACTGCGGCGTCAAGGGCGGCCTCGGCGGCGTCGACAACGGGCGCATCGTGTTCGACCAGGTGCGGGTGCCGCGCGAGAACCTGCTGAACCGGTACGGGCACGTCGACGAGGGCGGCACGTATTCGTCGCCGATCGACAACGTCAATCGCCGCTTCTTCACGATGCTCGGCACGCTGATCCGCGGCCGGGTCAGCGTCGGCGGCTCCGCCAGCGCCGCCACCGAGGTCGCGCTCAGCATCGCGGGTCGTTACGCCCTGCAGCGTCGACAGTTCGACGGGTCCGCGCCGGGCGAGGAGACCCTGCTGATGGACTACCGGATGCATCAGCGGCGCCTGCTGCCGTTGATCGCCCGGTCGTACGCCTACCGCTTCGCGCAGAACCAGCTGGTCGCGCGCATGCATCGCCTGCAGATCGCCGACGAGCCCGATCCGATCCAGCAACGCGAGCTCGAGGGGCGCGCCGCCGGCCTCAAGGCGGCCCAGACGTGGCACGCGACCCGTGCGATCCAGGAGGCACGCGAGGCCTGCGGCGGCGCCGGCTACATGGCCGAGAACCGGCTGACGATCCTCAAGGGCGACACCGACGTGTTCACCACGTTCGAGGGCGACAACCACGTCCTGATGCAGCTCGTCGCCAAGGAGCTGCTGACGTCGTACGCCAGCGAGGTCGGCGGGCTCGATCCCGTCGGCATGGTCAAGTTCGTCGCCTCGACCGTCACCGACACCGTCCGCGAGCGCACCGCCGCCGCCCAGTTGATCCAGCGACTGATCGACGCCCGGCCCGGCAAGGACGACGACCAGCACGACCTGCTCGATCGCGGCACCCAGCTGAGCCTGTTCGAGGACCGTGAGGAGCACGTCGTCGAGACCGCCGCGAGACGCCTGCGGAAGGCCGACCGCGACGATCCCGCCCAGGCGTTCGCCGTGTTCAACGCAGCCCAGGATCATGTGATCCGCTGCGGTCACGCCCACATCCAGCGGGTCGTCCTCGAGGCGTTCACCGCGGGCATCGCCCGCTGCGAGGACCCCGATGCTCAGGACCTGCTGCGCGACGTCTGCTCGCTGTACGCGCTCAGCGAGATCGAAAGCGATCTGGCCTGGTTCATGGGCCACAACCGGATCTCCGATCAACGCGCCAAGACCGTCACCTCGTTGATCAACGACCTGCTCGACAAGCTGCGGCCGCACACCCTGACCCTGATCGAGGGATTCGGGGTGCCGGAGTCCTCCCTCGGGGCCGCCCTCCTGGACTGACGACAGAGCCGCCCTCCTGGACTGGCGGCGGAGCCGCGGTCGGCGGTCGATAACCTCTCGTTCGTGACCTCACCGCCCACCAGCGAGCAGCTGGCGACGCTTCCCCTGCTCGTGTCGCGGCCCGTCGGGCGCGAACACCTCGACCAGAACGGCCACATGAACATCGGCCACTACTTCGGTTTCGCCGGTGAGGCGATGTGGGCTCGCCAGCGCCACGATCTGCTGATCGACGAGACGTACATCTCGATGCGGCAGATGACGACGTTCACGGCCGAGCAGCACATCAGATACTTCGCGGAGTGCGTCGAGGGCAACCGGATCGACGTCCATGTGGTCGTCGCAGGGCGCGCCGAGAAGGCTCTCCACCTGGTGGCGTTGCTGGTCAACCGCACGCGCGACCAGCTGGCCTGCGTCGTCGAGTCGATCGTCGTGCATGTGGACTTCACGACCCGGCGGGCCGTGTCGTTCCCACCCGACGTCGCGGCCGCGATGGACGCGGCCGTGGTCGCCGACCGACGCGACTGGCCGCTCCCGCTGTCAGGAGCGCTCGCGCTCCGCGGGGCCTAGGTGTGATGCCTAAGCGCGCTTGCGCGCATTGCGCTTGACCGTCTGGCCCGACACGACCTTGGGTCGCTGCGCCGCGATGGGCGGGGTCTCGCCGACGATCGCGTTGTGGCTGCCCCACGTCAGGTACTTGGCAGTCAGGTTGATCATCGTGGCGAACCGGTTGCGATTGCCCAGCAAGGTCGCGATGTGCAGCCCGACCCAGATGATCCAGGCGGGGAAGCCCTTGAGCCGTGGCATGAACTTGATCTCGGCGATCGCCGACGACCGGCCGATCGTGGCCATCGTGCCCTTGTCCTTGTACTTGAACGGTTTGACCTTGGCGCGCTTGCCCTTCAGATCGGCCTTGATCAGCTTGGCGACGTGCTTGCCGCCCTGGATCGCCGGCTGCGCGAGCTGCGGCAGCGGATGGTCGGGATCGACCGACACGTCGCCGATCGCGAAGACGTTGTCGCGGCCTCGCACCTGCTGATGACCGTCGACCTCGATGCGACCGCCACGGCCCTGCGGAAGACCCCAATCGTTGATGACCGGGTGGGCCGTGATGCCCGAGGCCCACACGACGATGCCCGCCTCGAGGAACTCCTGCTCACCGTCCTTCTCGATCAGCACGCCGTCGGCACGGACCTCCTTCACGGCGGTCTCGAGGCGCAGATCGATATCGCGCTTCTCCAGCGACTTCTTGGCGTAGTCGCGCAGCTTGGGGTGGAACGGCCCCAGGACGTGGGGCATCATCTCGACCAGCGTGATGTGGATGCGCTTGGGATCCAGCTCCGGATAGGTCGTGGGCATGTCGTTGTTGCGCAGCTCGGCGAACGCTCCTGCCGTCTCGACGCCGGTGGCTCCGCCTCCCACCACGACGATGCGCATGTCGCGGTCCTGGCCGTTGACCGCCGCGTCCTCCAGGCCGGCGAACATGCGATCGCGCAGCGCCAGGGCCTGCGAACGCCGGTACAACGGCATCGAGTGCTCCGGCGCACCGGGAATGCCGAAGAAGTTGGCGGTGACGCCCACCCCGATGACCAGGTAGTCGAACTGGACCGAGTTTCCGCCGTCGAGGTGGATCGTGCGGGCATCGTGGTCGATGCCGTCGACCTGGCCCTTGAGGAAGTGCACGTTGTCCTGCTTGGAGCGGATAGCCCGCAGGAACCAGGTGATGTCGCCGGGGTTCAGGCTCGCCGTGGCGACCTGGTACAGCAGCGGGTTGAACGTGTTGTACGTGTGGCGGTCGATCAGGGTGACGTCGACATCGGCTCGTGCCAGTTTGCGGACCGTGGCGATGCCGCCGAATCCACCACCGACGACGACGACATGCGGACGCTGCGGGACTGCGCTCTCGCTCATGTCTCCCACACTAATGGGCCGCAATCGCCGCGACGAACCTCATCGCGGAGGGTGTGACGAGGGCCTCTCCGCCAGCCATCGCAGGGTCGCCGGGCGACGCAGGAGCACCACGACCCACACCGCGACACCGGCCCACGGAAGCCCGACGATCGAGATGGTGCCGACGATGATCGTGACGACGGAGAGCACGAAGAGACCTGTGTGTCCGACCGTCCGGCGACGGCTCAGCGACCACGCGGCGAGCAGAGCCGCCGTCCCGAGCACGACCGTGATGGCACAGAAGACGGCCGTCGTGGTCAAGGCCTGACGCAACTCGGCGTCGGTGACGGAGACCAGGTCGCTCAGCGAGGAGTCGAGCTGCGCCTCGACGAGTCGATCACGCGGTACCGCCACATAGACCAGGAGGTACAGCAGGCTGCCTCCGATCGCGGTGGCGGCGGCGACGGCGGTGACGAGCAGCGCGGTGCCGACGCTGGACGGCCGGGCATCGGGGCGCACCCAGGCCGGAGGCGCTCCTGGTGGAAGGGGGGACCAGCCGGCGGGCGGAGGCGGGAGCTGGGCCGGAGACGAGACCTGGGCCGGAGGCACCGGGGCGACGACAGGTGCGGGCGGCACCTCGCGACCGTTGACCACGGCGAACCAGCGGTTGGAGTCACGGCTCCAGAGTTGGAAGATCGCGGCGACCGCGAACACCCCGGGCAGCAGCCCGAAGAGGCCGCCGGCGATCACGAAACCGGCCGCTGTCGAGGCGGCCACGACCGTCACCAGGATCCGCGAGCCGAGGTGACCGCGCGCCGCGTAGATCGCACCCACGACCCCCGACACCAGCACGACGACGAAGCCCAGCAACACGATGCGCAGGACGCGCGCGACCTGGGCGACGTCGACGTCGATCGCCTTCGCGATCTCGCGATGCACGTCCTGCATCTCCAGCGTGTGCCAGGACGTGAGCCAGCCGACCACGTAGTACAGGAGCAGCGCCGAGCTGAACCCGATGAACAGGCACGCGGACATGACCGTCGGCGGACGGACGGGTTTCGCTGCGGGGCTCACGAGAACATTCGATCATGCTGGGGTGAGCCCCGCCGCGCTCGGTGTCCGGTTGCGCGACCGGACGCGCCCCGCCCTCAGGCCTTGCGCAGACGCGCGATGACACCGTCGATATCGCGCTGCAGCATGTCGCGGCGGACGAAATGGGCGCCCGGCAGCTCGTACCACTCGTGCGGGATCCCGGCCCCGGCGAGCAGCGACCTGAACTCGCGCTGGCCCGCGCGCACCGGCGTCTCGTTGATGTCCTCGTCGAGGCCGCAGACCAGGAAGATCCGCTTGTTGCGATAGCTGTCCAACCGTTCGACCGGGTTGTCCGCGCTGACCCGTCCCTCGTCCCAGAACGGCACGCCGTAGACCGAACCGCCGTTGAGCTCGATCGCCGCGGAGCTCGTATTGGCCCAGTGCACCACCAGGCCCGCATCGCGCCGCAGGCTGGCGGGGCCGGAGTGGGCGCTGACGGACGCGAAGTGTCCGTAGTACTTCGCGGTGTACTTCAGCGCGCCGAAACCACCCATCGAGAAGCCCGAGACGGCACGGCCGTCGTACTCGGCGTACGTGCGGAAGTTGGCGTCGACCCAGGGGATCAGCTGGCTCATGTGGAACGTCTCCCAGTTCCGGGGTCCGGCGAACGAGCGCACCGGATTGGAGTACCACCCGGCGCCCCCGCCGTCGGGCATCACGACGATCAGGCGTCGGCCCGCGGTGAGCCCGCGGATGTCGTCCTCCATGTCGAACTTGCGGAAGTCCTGAGCGCCGCCGTGCAGCAGGTACAGCACGGGATAGCGGCGCGACGGCGAGCTGTAGTAGTCATCGGGCAGCAGGACGTTGACTCCGGGATTCCAGCCGATCGCGCTGGTGGCGAATCGGAAGTAGTTCATCCGGCCGAAGACCGCCTGATCGGTGATCGTCAATCCGAATCCGTTGCCGGCCGCCTGGGCCGGCGAGGCGCCGAGCCCGATCGTCGCCAGCGATCCGAGCGCTGCCGCGCCGCCTGCCGCCTTGAGCACCGTCCGTCGGCTCACTGTCGTGTCGGTCATTCTGGGCCTCCTGTCACCCTCAGGTCAGACCAGTGTCGAGCGCCCTGCACGATCCCGGCCATGACGGCGGGGGCCGGATCCGTTGGCATCTGAGGCCAGTCCGGAGCCGTGCCAGATCAGGGTTCCGCGTGATATACCCAGGTCATGAAGCTGGCCGAGCTCGCCAGACCGGCCGTCCCGGTGGAGTACGGCCTGCTGATCCGCGAAGTGGTCGTGCGCCATGGCGTGGATCCGGCGCACTGGCTGGCCTCAGCGGGGGCGGCGGCCGATCTGCTCGACGAGCCGCAAGGGCGACTGACCGGACTGCAGGCCGGGGCGCTGCTCCACCAGGCCCGTGAGCTGACCGGTGAGCCGGGCCTCGGCTACGAGATCGGCCTGACGAGCAGCCTGACGTCGCACGGCTTGATGGGCTTCGGGCTGCTCAGCTCGTCCAGCATCGAGCACGCGATCACACTCGGTGAGAAGTACCTGCCGCTGCGGCTGCCGATGATCGCGATGTCGCTGACCAGCGACGGCACCACGGCGGCGATCGAGGTCACCGAGACCGTGCCCGTCGGGCCGGTCCGGCAGTGCCTGTTCGAGCTCTTCCTGGTCGGCCTGTCGCGCATGGCGCCGACGTTGACCGATCATCGCAGCCGCGCCGAGGACGTCGAGTTGTGGTTCGACGAGCCGGAACCGGACTACCACCCGCGCTTCGCCGATCGCCTGCCCACCGTCCGGTTCGACATGGGCGCGAATCAGGTGCGGTTCCCGGCCAGCGATCTCGAACTGCGGCCCGAGACCGCCAATCCGGTGACGATGAGCATGGTCGAGCAGCAGTTCCGGCACGATCTGGAGCAACTCGGGCTCGCCGACGATCTGATCACCCGGGTGCGCAGCGCGGTGCGCGATCAGCTCGACGGCTCATGTGATCTCGACGCCATCGCGGCCCGGCTGACGATGTCCGGACGCACGCTCAAGCGTCGTCTCCACGAACACGGCACGAGCTTCAGCCAGCAGGTCGAGGCCGTCCGTCGCCATGAGGCGATCCGCCTGCTGGAGACCACGGCGCTGTCGTTGGCCCAGGTCGCCGAGCGCCTCGGCTACGCCGATGCCAGCAGTTTCAGCCGCGCCTTCACCAAGTGGACCTCCATGACGCCCGGCAGCTTCCGCCTGCACCGCACATTGCCCTGATCGCCCCGGTCACAGGTTTCCCACGAGCTACACGGCCGTGACGCTCAGCCCGTCGGCATCGGCCTCGCGGTCGACCTTGACCGTGTCGCCGTCGCGCACCTCGCCTGCGAGCAGCGACCGCGCCAATCGGTCGCCGATGGCCTGCTGCACCAGGCGGCGCAACGGGCGGGCGCCGTACAGCGGATCCCAGCCGGTGAGGGCCAGCCATTCCTTGGCCGCGTCGGTCACGTCGAGCGTGATCCGGCGGGCGGCCAGACGCTTGCCCAGCGACGCCAGCTGCAGGTCGACGATATGTGTCAGCTCCTCCGTGCCGAGCGCATCGAACATCACGACCTCGTCGAGGCGGTTGAGGAACTCGGGCTTGAAGCTGGCCTTCACCACGTCCATCACGGCATCCCGCTTGGCCTGGTCGTCCAGCTCGGTGGACACCAGGAACTGGCTGCCGAGGTTGGACGTCAGGATCAGGATCGTGTTGCGGAAGTCGACCGTGCGGCCCTGGCCGTCGGTCAGGCGACCGTCGTCGAGCACCTGCAGCAGGATGTCGAAGACCTCGGGATGCGCCTTCTCGACCTCGTCGAGCAGCACGACCGAATACGGACGACGCCGGACGGCCTCGGTCAGCTGGCCGCCCTCGTCGTAGCCGACGTAGCCGGGAGGCGCACCGACCAGACGAGAGACCGAGTGCTTCTCGGCGTACTCGCTCATGTCGATGCGGATGATGGCCCGTTCGTCGTCGAACAGGAACTCGGCCAGTGTCTTGGCCAGCTCGGTCTTGCCCACACCGGTCGGGCCGAGGAACAGGAACGAGCCGGTGGGTCGGTCAGGATCGGCGATGCCGGCCCGCGAACGACGCACGGCGTCAGACACGGCGGCGACGGCGGCCCGCTGGCCGATCAGGCGCTCGCCGAGCACCTCCTCCATCCGCAGCAGCTTGCCGGTCTCGCCCTCCAGGAGCCGTCCGGTCGGGATGCCGGTCCAGGCCGCCACGACCTCGGCGATGTCGTCGGCCGTGACCTCCTCGTGGACCATGCGCTCCTCGGCGGTCGCCGACTCCTCGGCGGCTTGCGCCGCGGCCAACTGTTCTTCCATGGCCGGGATCTCGCCGTAGAGCAGGCGGCTCGACGTCTCCAGATCGCCCTCGCGCTGAGCTCGCTCGGCCGCGACGCGCACCTCGTCGATGCGCTTCTTGATGTCGCCGACCGCGTTCAGGCCTGCTTTCTCGGCCTCCCACCGCTGTTCGAGCGCACGCAGCGTCTCGGCCTTGTCGGCCAGCTCCGCGCGCAGCTTCTCCAGCCGCTCCTGACTGGCCTCGTCGTCCTCCTTGGACAGGTGGAGCTCCTCCATCTTCAGCCGGTCGACGCCGCGTCGCAGTTCGTCGATCTCGACGGGGCTGGAGTCGATCTCCATCTTCAGCCGGCTGCTGGCCTCGTCGACCAGATCGATCGCCTTGTCGGGCAGCTGACGGCCGGGGATGTACCGGTCGGACAGGGTCGCGGCGGCCACGATGGCGGCGTCGGCGATCTCGACGCCGTGGTGGGCCTCGTACTTCTCCTTGATGCCGCGCAGGATCGCGATCGTGTCCTCGACCGACGGCTCGGCGACCAGCACCTGCTGGAACCGGCGCTCGAGGGCGGGGTCCTTCTCGATGCGCTCGCGGTACTCGTCCAGTGTCGTGGCGCCGATGAGCCGCAGCTCGCCGCGCGCCAGCATCGGCTTGAGCATGTTGCCGGCGTCCATCGAGGAGTCGCCGCCGGCGCCCGCGCCGACGACCGTGTGCAGCTCGTCGATGAACGTGATGATCTGGCCGTCGGACTCCTTGATCTCGTTCAACACGGCCTTGAGCCGCTCCTCGAACTCACCGCGGTACTTCGCGCCCGCGACCATCGCCGCGAGGTCGAGCGAGATCAGCCGGCGACCCTTCAGGGAGTCGGGCACGTCGCCGTCGACGATGCGCTGCGCCAGCCCCTCGACGACGGCGGTCTTGCCGACGCCGGGCTCGCCGATCAGCACGGGATTGTTCTTGGTGCGGCGGCTCAGCACCTGCACGACGCGACGGATCTCGCTGTCGCGGCCGATGACCGGGTCGAGCTTGCCGTCGCGTGCCACAGCGGTCAGGTCGACGCCGTACTTCTCCAGCGACTGGTACTGGTCCTCCGCGTCGGCGCTGGTGACACGCGCGCTGCCGCGGACCGCGGTGAAGGCAGCCTGCAGCGACTCCGGCGTGGCGCCCAGACGCGTGAGCAGCTGGCCCGCGGGCGAGTCGACCGTCGCGATCGCGACGACCAGATGCTCCGACGAGACGAAGTCATCGCCCAGTTGCGCTGCCAGGTCCTGGGCACGCTGCAGCACCTCGTGGGAGCTGCGGGAGAGCCCGGGATTCTGCACCGAGGCGCCCGAGGCCGACGGAAGCGTCTCGATGATGCCGCGCAGCTCGGTCGTCAGCGTGCCGGCATCGACGCCCGCGGCCTGCACGAGCGGGACGGCCGTGCCGCCCTCTTGGGTCAGCAGGGCGTCGAGGAGATGGGCCGGTTCGACGGCCGGATGGCCCGCCGCTGCCGCAGCGGAGATCGCGCTGCCCAGCGCCTGCTGGCCGCGCGTCGTGAACTTCGCAAGGTCCATGAGTGCGTGTCTACTCCTGATGAGGGGAACGTGTCATCAGGTGCAACCAGACAAGAGTTGAGTCCATTCCACTCAACTCTGTGATCTGAGCGGCGAGCCGCGTCAGGGCAGCAACGACTCGACGAGCGCGATCAGCTCGCCGCGGTCGACAGGAGCGTCGCGGTCGGTGCCGACGGGTGTCGCGCCGACGCTCCAGACCTCGGTGCTCGACGTCTGCGCCATCACATCGATGCTGTTGCCGCTGCCCTGCTGGATCGCCTTCTGCGCACCTTCGACCTTGATCTCACCCCCGCCGGAGACGAAGTCCGACGCGTGGTCGCTGACGATCTGGTTGATCAGCAGCCGAGCGCCCGAGGTGCCCAGATAGCTGCACCCGAGCTCGTCATCGGTGATCCCGCCGCGGGCCAGCGCGATGTCCCCGACGACCTTCGCGACCGCTTCGGGGGTCGGGCACGCCTCGGAGAGGCTCGTGGGGGCGATCGCTTCGACCTCGGACGCCGGAAGGGCCAGAAGCTTCTCGGCCACCGCGAGCGTGTCGTCGTGAGTCGAACGCTCCTCTCCGAACTGCAGCAGTTCGTTGCGGACGTACACGACCACGTCTCCCCGACGGGCGATCACCGACTCTCCGGCGCCGGGCGGTCCGGCCGACTCCACCGTGAACGCCTCGTCGCCCAGGCCCTCGAGCCGCTCGGGCTCGCCCAGCAGGTACTCCTCGATCGGCCGGCCGTCGTCGATCGCACGCACACCGAACTCGAACGAGGACATGCCGTCGACGTCGCATCCGATGAAGTTCTCGTGGCCCAGCATCAGGTCTTCACGCGGGGCGTAGTCGCCGCTGAGGCGGTCCAGGATGTCAGAGTCGAGGATCCGGCACAGTCCGTCGGACCCGGCAGCGTCCGGCTCGGGCCTCTTCGGCTTCGGATCCTCATCGCCCGAACAGCCTGCGACGAGAGGCGCCAGCACGGCCAGCGCCACGATCTGGATCTTCCACGACATAGCGGTCCCCCGGGTCCTCGACATCGCCGCGATGCTACCGAACTGTGCCGATGCAGCGCCCCGACCGGGCTCAGTAGCCGCTGAAGTAGTCGGTGCGAACCCGCTTGGCCCGGCGGCGCAGTCCGGGTCGGACCGCGTTGACCATCGCGGGCGGCCCGGAGACGTAGGCATGGCGCGAGGCGAGATCGGGCACGGCGGCAGCGATGATCTCGTCGGTCAGCCACTCCGACTCGACCCAGGTCCAGCCCTCGGGCATGACCGGCGGGACCGTGGGCGACACCAGCACCACGCGCAGGCCGCCCAACTGGTGCCCGAACGGCACGCTGTCGCCCGAGGGCACGCCATACACCAGGACAGCATCCCGGCCCGGTTGGGCGGCCAGTTGGCTCAGGAACGGCGTCACGCCGATGCCGCCGGCCACCAGGAGCAGGGGCGTGGCCGGGTCGGGCGGCAGCACGAAGTCGCCCGACACACCGGTCGCTCGCACCACGGCGCCCGGCTCGAGCGCGGCGAGGGCGCCCTTGAAGGTCGACGCGGACTGCGGGAACCGCAGGCCGAACGACACGGTCTCCCCACCCGGCGCCGAGGCGATGCTGAACATCCGGCGAGTGCCCCGCGAGTCGGCCTTCAGGTGCGGCACGTGCAGCTCCGCGTACTGGCCGGGCTCGAACCGCATCGGACGCCGGGTGCGGAACACCAGCTCGTGGGTCTCGGCGCCGTGATCGCGTCGCTCGACCAGTTCCAGCAAGACCCCCGATCGGCGCGCGAAGCAGAACGCCACCAGATTGCCGACCAGCAGCGCGGCGACCTGCCACTGATCCGAGACGCCGAACAGCGGCGGCGTCTCGTCGATCAGCAGGATCGCCAGCGGATAGGCGTAGACGACCGCCATCGCGACCGCGACGAGGCGCTGCTGCCCGCGACGCGGCGGCAGGGTCAGCGGCTCGCTCAGCATGAAGCCCGCGAAGAACAGCAGCGGCGAGGTCTCCAGCGCCGTACGGGCCGCGGTGCCGTACGACTGGCCGAAATGATGCAGCCCCAGCACGACCAGCACGCCAGCGACCAGGACGAACAAGACGCCCAGGTCCAGGCGGCGCGTGCGCCACAGCACGAGGAACGCGGCGACCGCGACCCACGGCAGCAGATCGGCCGAGGCGATCCACCACGACGCGGCGAGCCGATCGGACGGGTCCAGCCCCACGATCTGCTGCACGAGATAGGTGCCGAAGGCGCCGGCAGCCGCCGGATTGAACAGATGCCTCCCCCGCCAGGCGATCAGATACTTCGAGACGGCCGCCAGCAGACCCGCCAACGCCAGCCAGGCCAGCTTCTGGCCCCCGGCCTGCGGGACGAACAGGAAGAACAGCAGGAGCGCCGTGATGACCGACGACTCCAGATGCGCACGGACACCGATCACCCGGCCGATGCCCCACGACGCCGCCACGACCACCCAGAGCACCGCGAGCGAGGTCACCTGCCCGCGGACCGTCCACAGCCCTTGACCCAGGTCGCCGATCGCCGAGTACAGGACGGCGACGACGGCCAGCGCGGCCAGACACAACGTGACGAGGCGGTACATCGTGACCCGGCCCAGCCTGCGGTCCAAGACATCGCGGACCACCACCGCCACCTGGCTCATGCGAACACCTCTCCCGGCAGATCGGACGACGCCAGGACCCGACCGTCGGCGTGCACCCGCACGAACCGGTGCGGGTACACCTCGGCCAGCGCCTCGGGGTCGGCGAAGAAGTGCGCCGTGGCGAGTCCGTCGGCGTGCATGCACGAGCCGGCGACGAGGACCCACGCGGCCACGACGGTCTCCGTCGGACGACCCGTTCGCGCGTCGAGCACGTGGTGCAGCCCATCGCCCCAGGCGCGGCGGTTGGTCGCCGAGCCGCACAGCGCATCCTCGGGCTCCAGTTCGACCACCCCGATCGCGCGGCTCGGGTCGGCCGGGTGCTCCAGCGCGACTCTGATCGGCCTCGTGCCGCAGTGGTAGAGATCGCCGCCGGCGTCGACGGTCGCCTCATGCAGTCCCGTGGCCCACAGGATCCCGGCGACGAGATCGACCGCGAGCCCCTTGCCGGCCGCGCCGACGTCGAGGAGCACCGGTTCGGCCGTCGTGACGGTGCATCCGGATCGCTGGATCGAGGGCCAGGCGGGTACCGGCGCGATGTGTTCGGCCGGGCGCAGCGAGTAGCCGGCGTCGTAGCCGAGGTCGGCCAGCGCGGCCCCGACGAGCGGGTTGACCGCGCCGCCGGTGGCCTCGTGCAGTTCGTCGTAGAACCCGAGCAGGACGTCGGCCTGGTCGAGTGTCCAGGTGCCGGCCGCGTGCGTCATCTGGTTGACCAGCGAGTCACTCCGGAATCGCGACCAGGTGCGGTCGAAGGCGTCGATGCGCTGCAGGATCTCGGTCCGGACGTCCTGGTTCAACGGCTGGCGGGTGTCGATCTGCCACCGCGTGCCGATCGCCTCGAACGCCCACGTCTCCATCTCGGTCGGCCCGCGTCAGGCCTGACTCGCCTCGGACTTGATCTCCTCGAGCGCCGCGTTGAAGCCCTGGCTGGTCAGGGAGGAGCCCGACACCTTCGAGACGTCGAGCTCGTCGAGACTCTTGCCCACGACCTCCGCCGCGATGCCGCTGATGAATTTCTCCTGGTACTGAAGCGACGTTCCTTGTGCCCCCGGCTTGACCTCGACGTCCGACACCTTGCCGTCGGCCAGGGTGAGCGTGACGTCGACGGACGAGACGCCTCCGGGGTTGGGATAGCTGGCCGACGCCTCGTAGGTGCCGTCGGCGTAGTCACCCGTCGACGAACCCGAGGTCGCCGCATCCGTGGTGGCCGAGGACGAGGCCGGCGGATCGGCGGCCGGATCGCCGCCACCCCCGCAGGCGGCCGTCATCAGCAGGGCGGAGGTCGCCGCGGCGGCGGCGAAGACCTGGCGGGCGTTCGGGAGTCTCATCTGGGGCTCCTGGTCGAAAGGGGTCGATGAAGGTTCAACATCCGATAGAACGGCCCGGCGGACCGGAGGGTTCCGCGCGCTCCATGCTCACAGGTGCTTCACAGCCTCGGTGGCCGCGTGGAATCCCGCCATGCCGTGGACCCCACCGCCTGGAGGCGTCGACGCCGAGCACAGCCACACGCCCGGAACACCCAAGGAGTACGGACGAAGCGTGGTGCGCGGCCGGAACACCGTCTGCCAGGGCGTCGCCGCGCCGGCCGTGATGTCGCCGCCGACGTAGTTGGCGTTGCCGGCCTCGAGCGCTGCCGGGCCGTGCACCGAGGTCGCCACGATCCGGTCACGTGCGCCCGGCGCGAACCGCTCGATCTGCCCGAGCACTGCCTCCGTGGCGTCGCCGTCGTATCCGTGGGGCACGTGCGCGTAGGCCCAGACGGGGTGGGTGTCGCCCACCGACCTCGACGGGTCGGCGACGTATTGCTGGCACAGCAGCACGAACGGACGATCCGGCATGCGCCCCTGCCCGATGGCGACCTCGGCGGCCTGCACCTCCGCCAGCGTGCCGCCCAGATGCACCGTCCCGGCGCCGGCGATCTCCGGCCGCGTCCACGGGAGGCCGCCCTGCACCGCGAGGTCGACCTTGAACACGCCTGGGCCCCGTTTCCAGCGACGGAGGCCGCGCGCCACCCGATGCGGCAGGCGGTCGCCCACGATCGTCAGCACCTGTTCGGGGGTCGTGTCGAGCATGACGACATCGGCGCTCGGGAGCTCCGTGACCCGGTGCCCGGTCTCGACCCGACCGCCGAGCGACTCGAGCTCGGCGACGAGCGCATCGGCGATCGCCTGCGAGCCGCCGACCGCGAACGGCCACCCGTGGGAGTGCCCGACGACGCCGAACATCATCCCCAACGCGCTGCCCAGCGGGCGATCGAGCCGCTGGAACGTGTGCGCCGCCATGCCCGCGAACAGAGCCGGCGCCTCGTCGCCACGCCATCGGCGCGCCGTCCAGGTGGCGGGCATCAGCGACCGCACACCGAAACGACCGAACGTCACCGGGTGATCCGGGATGCCGACCGCGGGCCCGAACATGTCGACCGCGAGATCGTCGACCCGGGGCACGAGTGGGCCGAACAGCCGTCGCCACGCCGGACCGTCGTCGCCGAGCGTCTCGACCGTGCGATCGAGGTCTCGATAGAGCAGGCCCGCACGCCCTCCGTCCAGGGGATGTGCGGCTTCGACCTCCGCCCAGGCCCATCGGAGACCGTGACGTTCGAGATCGAGCGAGGCGAAGAAGGGCGACGCGATGCCGGTCGGATGCGCCGCCGAGCACACGTCGTGGACCAGCCCGGGCAGGGTGAGCTCGGCCGATCGCATGCCGCCGCCGACCGTCTCATTGGCCTCGAGCACCGTGACGTCGAGCCCGGTCCGCGCCAGGACGATCGCGGCGGCCAGGCCGTTCGGCCCGGAGCCCACGACGACGGCCGTGGTCATCGGCGTGACCCGGTTCGGACGAGGCGGAGCGAGACGACCACACGGACAGACTCGCACAGCCATCGGGCGGCCTCGCACCCGTCAACTAGAACCTGTTCTAGTTCTCCGCTATGCTGGTGACTTCCAGCACAACGCTCGCGACCACATGGCGAGACGATTTCTCCGGTTGGACAGGTCGGATTAGGCTTGCCTGAGTGGTTGCGGGCTCACCAGCCCCCACTCCCCTTCTTGTATCAGGAGCACTCATGACGAGGCAGTTGCGTGTCGCCGTGGTCGGCGCCGGGCCTGCGGGCATCTACGCATCCGACATCCTCACCAAGGCCGAGCTGCCGGATGAGTTCAGTGGCGTCACGGTCGACATCATCGATCGCGACCCCACCCCGTTCGGCCTGATCCGCTACGGCGTCGCGCCCGATCACCCCCGCATCAAGGAGATCATCAAGGCGCTCTACCGGGTCATGGGCAATGAGGACATCCGGTTCTTCGGCAATGTCGACTACGGCACCGACCTCAAACTCGACAACCTGCGCCTGTTCTACGACGCCGTCATCTTCGCGACCGGCGCCCGCCGCGACCGCGATCTGGACATCCCGGGCATCGATCTGCGGGGCTCGTTCGGTGCCGCCGACTTCGTCTACTGGTACGACGGTCACCCCGACGTCGACCGCACCTGGGACTTCCAGCCGCACGCCGAGAGCGTCGCGGTCCTCGGCGTCGGCAATGTCGGCCTCGACGTGGCCCGCATCCTGGCCAAGACGGCCGACGAGCTGCAGGTCACCGAGATCCCCGACAACGTGTACGAGGGCCTGAAGCAGAACGCCACCCAGGACGTCCATGTCTTCGCCCGGCGCGGTCCGGCGCAGGTCAAGTTCACCCCGATGGAGCTGCGCGAGCTCTCGCACAGTCCGAACATCGACGTCGTGGTGCACCCCGAGGGCTTCGAGCTCGACGAGGGCTCGATGGATGCCATCCGCGCGTCGAAGAGCCAGAAGCTCGTCGTCGACGTCCTGCAGAACTATCTGGCCAAGGAGGAGTCGGGCGCGGCGCACCGCATCCACATCCACTTCTGCCAGAACCCGGTCGAGATCCTCGGCGAGGACGGCCAGGTCGTCGGCCTGCGCACCGAGGTCACCGAGCTCGACGGCACCGGCAACGTCCGCGGCACCGGCGAGTTCAAGGACTGGCCGGTGCAGGCGGTCTACCGTGCCATCGGCTACTACTCCGACAATCTGTCGGGCCTGCCGTTCGACGTCGTCCACGGTGTCGTGCCCAACGACGGCGGCCGGGTCATCGAGATCGACGGCACTCCGCTGCCCGGCGCCTATGTCACCGGCTGGATCAAGCGCGGTCCGGTCGGTCTGATCGGGCACACCAAGTCCGATGCGGCCGAGACGATCCGGCTGCTCATGGAGGACCTGGACGACCTGGTCGCTCCGGAGCACTCCGAGCGCGAGGCGTTCGACCGCTATCTCGACGGCCAGGGCATCGACTACACGACGTGGGCCGGTTGGGAGAAGCTCGACGCCCACGAGCGCTCTCTCGGCGACGCCCATGCGATCGACCGCGAGCGCATCAAGGTGGTCCCCCGCGACGACATGGTCCAGATCGCCCGCTCCTGACTCCCAAATTTTGCGGGGCGTTGCACCACTTCGAAGGAAGATATCGGTGCAACGCCCCGCAAAATTGGGTCGTCAGAGACCTTCGGGGCGCTCGGCGTTGCGGGTGACGACGTCCGGGAGATCGGCCGGGACACGCATCGGGAACACTGGGGAGCGCTTCTCGAAGAACGACTGGATGCCCTCGACCAGGTCATCGCTGGCGAAGCGCTCGGCGATGGCCCTCGACTCCTCCGCGTGCGCCTGCCAGGGTGACGTCGCCTCGAGGCCCTGCCACATCATCTGACGGGCTAGCGTCGTGGACACCGGCGAGGTGTTCTGAACGATCTCGGCGGCGATCTCGAACGCCTTGGCCTCCACCTGATCGTCGGCGACGACGTGATTGGCCAGGCCCGCCGCGAAGGCCTCGGGCGCACCGACCAGGCGACCCGTCATGACCCACTCCATCGCCTTGCCCGGCGGAACGACGCGCGGCAGGTACCAGGTCGACGCCGCCTCCGGCGTCAGGGCGCGACGATTGAAGACGAAGCCGTAGCGGGTCGACTCGCCGACGATCCGTACATCCATCGGCAGCGTCATCGTGGCGCCGATGCCGACCGCCGAGCCCTGGATCGCGCCGATCACGGGCTTGAGCGACCGCGCGAACGCGAGCGCCGCGTAGCCGCCCGAATCGCGCTCGACGCCCGTGATGCTGCCCGCGACCTCGACGAAGCCGTCATCGACGCCCAGCTTGCGCGTCATCGCGGACTCGAGGTCGGCGCCCGCGCAGAAGTGCCCGCCGCTGCCCGTGACGACGACCGCGCGCACCTCGTCGTCCGCGTTCGCGGCATCGATCGCCGCGCCGATGTCGAGCGCCATCTGGCGCGTGAACGTGTTGCGCTTCTCGGGACGGTTGAACCGCACGGTCGCGATGTGATCGGCGACGTCATAGTCGAGATTGGCCAGGCGGAGGGACGATGAGGGCTCACTCATGGCGTCACGGTATCGAACCGGTCAGCGCTGACCGTTACGGGAGCCGCAGCACCTGGACGTGGCAGGCGTCGCCGCCCTCGGTGGGGACCTTCTCGATCGAGAAGGGGACCGAGCCGCCGGCCGCGATGTTCGGCAGGCGCACCGTGCGTGCGGCGTGCTCGTCGCCGTCGACCTCTCCGATGTAGACCGTGACCTGGAAGGTCGCCGCCGCCTTCGTGGCGTTCGCGATCGTGCCGCTGGCCGACCAGGCGGTCTTCTTGTCCGAGCCCTTCTTGTCTGAACCCTTCTTGTCTGGGCCGCCCTGCTCACAGCGGAAGCCCGCGAGCGCCTCGGGCGCCGGCGTCCCCGCGGTCTGGGCGACCGGGGTCGGCTGGGCCGGCGTCTTGGTCGTCTTCGGCTTGGCCGAAGCCGAGGCCGACGGCTTCGGGGTCTGCTTCGCCTCGCCGCCGCCTCCGCCCCCACAACCGGCGAGCACCAGAACGCACGCCACCAGCGGCACGGCGAGACGCGGCGACAGATCAGCCATACCGCCATCCCACCATGGCGGCACGCTGGCCGGCTCCCGACACGACGGGGCAGGATCGACCCATGACCGATCTGGCCGACGTCACCTGGCCCGTCCGCACCGCCCGGCTGACCCTGCGCCTGATGCAGACGGAGGATCTCGACGTCCTCTGGCGCATTCACTCCTCCCCCGAGGGCCGGCAATGGACCGGCGGCGTGATCGACCGGCCCGACTTCGACGCACGCTATTCGACGCCGGAGAACCTCGCGACCACACTCGTGGTGCTCCTCGACGACGCCGTCATCGGCGACGTCATGGTCAAGGTGACCGACGGCTGGGGGCAGCGGCCGGTGCTCGACCAGACGAAGCGCGTCGAGGCCGATCTCGGCTGGTGCTTCGATGCGTCCGTCCACGGCCGCGGCTATGCCACCGAGACGCTCGAGGCCGTGCTCGACCTGTGCTTCTCGACGCTCGGGATCCGGCGGGCGTTCGCCGAGGCGTTCTTGGCCAACGAACCGTCGTGGCGCCTGATGGAACGGGTCGGCATGCGCCGCGAGGCACACGCCGTCGCCGATTCACTGCACAGTGAGCTCGGCTGGCTCGACGGCGTCCGCTACGCGATCCTCGCCGACGAGTGGCGGGCCGCGTCGACCACCAGGCGCTAGACCGTGCGCTTGCCGAAGCCGTTCTCGGGCAGCAACTGCAGGAACAGGCCGTCGGCCTCGGCGCACAGCGCCTCACCGTGCCGCAGCTCGCCACGCACGAAGAGCTTGCGGCCCTCGACCCGGTCGATCCACGCCCGGGCGACCAACTCGGTGTCGATCGGCGTCAACGCGCGGTAATCGACCTTCAGATAGGCCGTTCGGGTCATGCCACCCGCGGCCAGACCAGCCTGGATGCCGAGGACCTCGTCGAAGAGCAGGGCCACGGCGCCACCGTGGGCCGCCATGCCGCCACCCAGGAACCAACGGCCGAAGCTGACCGTGCCCTCGACCTGTCCGTCACCGCGGCTGGTCACGACGAGTTCGGGCAGCATCGCATGCCCGCGCACCGGCAGGTCGAGCATGCGGCCGTTGACCTGATGCGGCTCGTCGGTCTCCAGCGGCGCCAGGCGCTTGGTCCAGGCCGCCAGATCGGCCGACAGTTCGTCGACGACCTCACGGTCCATCCGCATCGACGCCAGCCGATCCTGCACATCGCGCAGGTTCTGCACCAGCTCGCCGTACGCCTTCACATCATCGGCCGCGAAGTCACCCTGGAAGATCTCCTGCCACACCCGGCGAGCGTATCGGCACCGCCATTCATCGCATGATCCGGCCGTACACCGGAAGATCCGCCCGCTGAGCGGATCGCTCCTGTCCCGATGCCCGCGCAGGGTGCACGATGGCAACGAATGATCCGCACCCACAGGAGGCACCCATGTTCTTCGGACTGACCGTCAGCGACTTCCTCGACCGTGCCGTCACCGTGTATCCCGACCGCGTCGCTGTCGTCGATGAGCCGAATCAGCCGGCCGACTCATGGGGCGAGATCACCTACGCCGAGCTGCACCGACGCGCCGAGCAGCAGGCGGCGACGCTCGACGACCTGGGCGTGCCGGTCGGTGGGCGTGTGGCGATCGTGTCGCAGAACTCGGCGCGCATGTTGTGCTCGTTCTTCGGCGTCTCCGGCTGGGGCCGGGTCCTGGTGCCGATCAACTTCCGGCTCAGCGTGCCCGAGGTCCGCTACATCGTCGAGCACTCCGGCGCCGAGGTCCTGATGATCGACCCGGAGCTGGAGCACCTGATCGAGGCCGTCGACTGCAAGCACACGTTCGTGCTCGGCCGCGACGACGACAAGATCTGGTCGTCCGGCAACGAGCCGCGGCCGTGGGACGCCGACGCGGTCGAGAAGGAGAACGCCACCGCGACGATCAACTACACGTCAGGCACGACGGCTCGTCCCAAGGGCGTCCAGCTGACCCATCGCAACAACTGGCTCAACGCCGTCGTCTTCGGCTGGCAGGCAACCGTGACCGACCGTGACGTCTATCTGCACACGCTGCCGATGTTCCACGCCAACGGCTGGGGTCATCCGTTCACCGCGACGGCGGTCGGCGCCAAGCATGTCGTGCTGCGGCAGGTCGACGGCACCGAGATCCTCAAGCGGATCGAGCAGCACGGGGTCACCTATCTGTGTGCGGCTCCCGCCGTGGTGACCGCGGCGCTCGACGGCGCTAAGACCTGGCAGGGCGAGATCCCCGGCCGCGACCGGGTGCGCATCATCGTGGCCGGGGCGCCGCCGCCGACCCGCACGATCGAGCGGGTGCGCGAGGAACTGGGCTGGGAGTTCATCCAGATCTACGGGCTCACCGAGACGTCGCCGCTGCTGACCATGAGCCGCATGCGGGCCGAGTGGGACGACCTGCCGTCGCAGGAGCAGGCCCGTCTGCTGGGCCGCGCGGGCGCCCCGGCGGTCGGCGTGCGCATCAGGATCGACGACGAAGGCGAAGTGCTCGCTCAGAGCAATCACAATCTCGAGGCCTACTGGGACAACCCCGACGCGACGGCCGACGCGACGGCCGGCGACTGGTTCCACACCGGCGACGGCGGCACGTTCGAGGACGGCTACGTCACGATCGCCGACCGCAAGAAGGACGTCATCATCTCCGGCGGCGAGAACGTCTCGTCGATCGAGGTCGAGGATGCCGTCGCGTCGCATCCGGCGGTGCGCGAGGTGGCCGTGATCGGCATCCCCGACGAGAAGTGGGGCGAACTGGTCACGGCGCTCGTCGTGCTCGAGGACGGCGCCGAGGCCACGCCCGAGGAGATCATCGCCCACTGCCGCCAGAATCTGGCCGGCTACAAGTGCCCCAAGCGCATCGAGTTCCGCGACGAGCTCGCCCGCACCGCCACGGGCAAGCTGCAGAAGTTCAAGCTCCGCGAGGAGTTCTGGTCGGGCCACGACCGCCAGGTGAACTAGCCGCTGTCACACAGGCCCCAAGATTCCCAGGATCTCCTGGGAATCTTGCACTGATGACAGGAAGTTTCCTGTCATCACGACAGGTTTCCCAGGAGATCCTGGGAAACCTGCACCCTCACCCGCCGGCGTTCAGGTGGTCCAGCTGGGCGGCGACGCTGAGCTCGGCGGCGCCCCAGAGCACGGGGTCGACGTCGGCGTAGACGATCTCGACGACCTCGCGCGGCGTCGTGGCACCTGCCGCGACGGCGGCGCGGACCTGGTCGAGTCGTTCGGCGCGGTGCTCCAGATAGAAGTCGACGTACGGGCCGGGCTGATCGATGACCGGGCCGTGGCCGGGCAGGATGCGCTCGACCGCTCCCTCCTCGATCAACTCCTTGATCAGCGCGAGCGAGTCCAGATAGGGACCGAGCACGCCGTCGGGATGTGCGATGACTGTGGTGCCGCGCCCCAGGATCGTGTCGCCGCTGAGCAGACTGCGCTCGTCGGGCAGCAGGAAGCACGTCGAGTCGGTGGTGTGCCCCGGCGTCGCGAGCACCTCGACGACCAGCCCGTCGACCTCGATGCGCTCACCGTCCTGCAGCGGCTGGGCGCCACGGCAGAACTCCGGGTCGGTCGCGCGACAGGTCGCGCCCGTCAGCTCGGCGAACCGCACCAAGGCCTCGGTGTGATCGAAGTGGCGATGAGTGAACAGCACCAGCGCGACCTCACCGCCGGCGGCCTCGAGCACGGCCTGCAGGTGAGAGTCGTCGGTCGGTCCGGGATCGACCACGATCGCCCGACCCTCACGTTCGCGCAGCACCCAGGTGTTGGTGCCGTCGAGCGTCATGATGCCGGGATTGTCGGCCAGCACCGATGTCGCGCGATCGGTGACATGGGTGACGGTCATGCGTCCTCCTCGCCCAAGTACGTCTCGAGGAACAGATCTCCGTCGACCTCGACCAGCTTGGGCACGATGGTCGGGAACGTGCGGTCGGCCGCCGCGGCCACGATCTCGGTCGCCCCATAGGCCGACACCTCACGGCAGGTCGCGATCGTGGGCGGCATCATGGCCGCCTCGCCCGCGTCGATCGCGGCGAGCACCGTCGACAGCGGTGCCCAGTCGGCCCGATCGGCCTCGCCGCTCATCGAGCCGACGACCTGGCCGGGCGGCAGGGCCGCGACGAAGAAGCGGGTGTCGTAGCGGCGAGGCTCGAACTCCGGGGTGATCCAGTGCGCCCATGCACCCACCAGATCGGCGCGCAAGAACAGGCCCCGCTCGCGCAGGATGTCGCCGAACCGCACCTCGCGGGCCTCGAGCGCATCGCGCAGCGGCTCGAGTTCGACGGTGTCGCCGAGGACGGACGACTCGTCGGGGCCGGCGAGCAGGATGCCGGTCTCCTCGAACGTCTCACGCACGGCGGCCACGACCAGCGCATGCGCCCGGTCGGGGTCGGTACGCCAGCGCGCGGCCCACACCGACGCGTCGGGGCCGAGCCACGGCACCTCGTCGCCCTCGGATCCCGGCCAGTCCTCGGGCAGCACGCCACCGCCGGGGAACACATAGACGCCCGGCGCGAACGCCATGCTGCTCTGCCGGCGCATCAGATAGGCCTCGAGGCCCTCGGCGCCGTCACGCACCACCACGATCGTCGCGGCATCCTTCGGCTCGGGGATCTCGTGCTGCGGCCGCTCCGCCTGTGCCCTCAGGGCCTCCGGCATCGGGATGCGCACGAGGTCGGCACTCACAGGACCTCGGCGATCAGCTCGACCTCGACGGGTGCATCGAGCGGCAGCACCGGCACGCCCACCGCGCTGCGCGCGTGCACCCCACGATCGCCGAACGCGGCGCCGAGCAGCTCGCTCGCACCGTTGGCGACGGCCGGCTGGCCCGTGAAGTCGGGCGTACTCGCCACGAACACGACGACCTTGACGATGCGCACCGCGTCGATGTCGTCGACCTGTGAGGCGACGGTGGCGATCGCGTTCAGCGCACTGCGGCGTGCGCAGTCGTAGGCCGTCTCGGGCGTCACCTCGCCGCCGACCTTGCCGGTGGCGAGCAGTTGGCCGTCGGCCAGCGGCAGCTGCCCGGACGTGTAGACGTAAGCGCCGGAACGGACGGCCGGCACGTAAGCCGCGACCGGTGCCGGCACTTCGGGGATCTGCAGGCCCAGGTCGGCCAGATTCTCGGCGACACCCATGTCAGATCACTCCACCGGACGCTTGAAGTAGGCGACCAGGTTCTCGGGGTTCATGCCGGGCACGATCTGCACGAGTTCCCAGCCATCGGACCCGAAGTTGTCGAGGATCTGCTTGGTCGCGTGCACCAGGACCGGCGCGGTCAGATATTCCCACTTGGTCATGTCCTGACTCTAGGGCACGTTCGGCGGGCCAGGATCGGCCGGCGTCGGTACGCTCGCCGGGTGAGCAACGCGACCGAGCTGCACGTCGTCACCGGCAAGGGCGGCACCGGCAAGACGACGGTGGCGGCCGCGCTCGCGATGTCTCTCGCCGGTCGCGGTCGCCGCGTGCTGCTGTGCGAGGTGGAGGGCCGTCAGGGCATCGCCCAGCTCTTCGACGTGCCGCCCCTGCCCTACGCCGAACGCAAGATCGCGGTCGGGCCCGGTGGCGGCGAGGTCTACGCCCTCGCGATCGACCCCGAGTCGGCGCTGCTGGAATACCTGCAGATGTTCTACCGGCTCGGCCGGGCCGGGAAGGCGCTCGACCGATTCGGCATCATCGACTTCGCCACCACGATCGCCCCCGGCGTACGCGACGTCCTGTTGACGGGCAAGGTCTACGAGGTGGCCCGGCGCCGTGACGGCGGCCGCTTCGCCTATGACGCGATCGTGATGGACGCACCGCCGACCGGCCGCATCACACGGTTCCTCAACGTCAACTCCGAACTGGCCGGCCTGGCGAAGGTCGGACCCATCAAGCGCCAGGCCGAATCGATCATGACGATGATGCGCGCGACGTCCACCCACGTGCACCTGGTCACGGTGCTCGAGGAGATGCCGGTGACCGAGACCATCGACGGCATCGCCGATCTCGAGGCCGAGAAGCTGCCGGTCGGCCACGTGGTGGTGAATCTGATCCGTCCCGCGCTGCTCTCGGCCGAGAGCCGGACCGCGCTCGAATCCGACGCGGTCGATGCCCGAGTGGTCGGCCAGGCCCTCGAGTCGGTCGGACTCCCGGCCACGGCCGCCGAGGGCTTGCTCGACGGCGGCAGGGCCGCCCTGCGGCGCGAGGATCTCGAACGAGATCAGCGCGACGTCCTGAGCGGCAGCGGGCGGCCGGTCATCGAGTTGCCCAGACTCGCCGGCGGTATCGACCTCGGTGCCCTCTACGAGCTGGCCGGCGAGCTGGAGGACATGCGATGAGCCGGGACCGACCGCGTGTCGTGATCGACGACAGCAGCCGCGACGGCCGCATCGACGTCGATGCGCTGCTGGCCGATCGCGGCACCGAGATCATCGTGTGTTGCGGTTCGGGCGGCGTCGGCAAGACGACCACGTCGGCAGCGTTGGCCCTGCGGGCGGCCGAGCAGGGGCGCACGGTGTGCGTCCTGACGATCGACCCAGCCCGGCGGCTGGCCCAGTCGATGGGGCTGACCGAGCTCGACAACACGCCTCGGCCGGTCGCGGGCGTGCGCGGCGACACCGGTTCGCTCGACGCGATGATGCTCGACATGAAGCGCACGTTCGACGAGGTCGTCGAGCGGCACGCCTCGCCGGAGAAGGCCCAGCAGATCCTGCAGAACCCCTTCTACATCGCGCTGTCGAGCTCGTTCGCGGGCACGCAGGAGTACATGGCCATGGAGAAGCTCGGTCAGCTCCATGCCGAATCTGTCGCCGGAGCCGGCGGGGCCGAGAAGCGCTACGACTTGATCGTCGTCGACACGCCGCCGTCACGATCCGCGCTGGACTTCCTCGATGCCCCCGAACGCCTGTCGTCCCTGCTCGACGGACGCTTCCTGAAGCTCCTGCTGATGCCGGCGAAGGGGCCGGCCCGGCTGCTGAGCGCTGGCCTCGGCCTCGTCACCGGCGCCCTGAACAAGGTGCTGGGTGCGCAGTTCCTGACCGACCTCCAGGGATTCATCGCCGCGTTCGACACCCTGTTCGGCGGCTTCCGGCAGCGCGCCGAGGCCACCTACTCCCTGCTGCAGGCCGACGAGACCCGGTTCGTCGTGGTCGCCGCCCCCGAGCCGGCCGCGATGCGCGAGGCCTCGTACTTCGTGGAACGGCTCGCCGGCGAGCAGATGCCGTTGGCCGGGCTGGTCGTCAACCGTGTCCACGCCGATGCCGACGACGGCATCACGGCCGCCGCGGCCGAGGCCGGCGCCGCGCGCCTGCGCACGGCAGGACCGCCGGCCGGGCCGGTCACCGCCGAACTGCTCGCGGTGCGCGCCGATCGGCTGGCGGTCGCCGATCGAGAACGTCATCAGCAACGCGCGTTCGGATCGGCCCACCCGTCCGTGCCGACCGTGGCCGTGCCGGCTCTGCCCAGCGACGTGCACGATCTGGACGGGCTGCGGCAGATCGGCGATCTGCTCGCGGGTCAGCCGGTGGGCTCGAGCACCTGACGCCACTGGGTGACGTGGGGCCGACGACGCAGGAGCGCACGGCGTTCACGCTCGGTCATACCGCCCCAGACGCCCCACTCGATCCGGTTGTCCAGCGCTTCGGCGAGGCACTCGGCCTTCACGACGCACTTCGCGCAGACCGACTTGGCTCGGTTCTGCTCCGCACCCTGCACGTACAGCTGCTCGCCTTGACCGCGGCAAGCGGCCTCCGCCGCCCAATGATGATCCAACACCTCGTCTGCACCTTCCCCGAGACCGGTCCCGATGACCGAGGGCCAATGTGTCGATTCGACTATCTGTGACAGCCCGACTTCTTGGTCAGACACCGAATGGTCATCTTTGCTAGTCCGACCGGGCCATCTCGGACATGGCCCCGTCGGACGGTCCGCGCCCGTCGGTGCCCCGGATCGCAGGGCACCCTCACGTACTCTGGGGGGCATGTCGTTCTTCGCCTCGGTCCGGCGGCTGGCCCGCGCGGAAGGCGGCCCGCCGCGCTCGCAGGCGGGCGCCCTCGCCCGGATGGCCCAGCTGTCGGTCGTGGCCGGTGTCGGCGTGGCACTCATGGCCGTGCCCGCCACCGCCTTCGTCGCGTACACCGCCAATGACGTCAGCCACGACATGATCGACCTCCCGCTCGAGCTGGAAGACCTGCCGAACGCGCAGACCACCGTGGTGCTGGCCTCCAATGGCGAGCGGCTGGCGTACTTCTACCAGGAGAACCGCCAGGACATCCCACTCAAGGACATCGCGCCCGTCATGCAGAAGTCGCTGCTCGCGATCGAGGACGCACGGTTCTACGAGCACGGCCCGCTCGACCTCAAGGGCACCCTGCGCGCGCTGGTGAACAACGCCGCCGACGGCTACACGCAGGGCGGCTCCACCATCACCCAGCAGCTCGTGAAGCTCACGCTGGTGTCCCAGGCCACCACCAAAGAACAGCGCATCGCCGCGATCGAGAAGTCGAAGGCCCGCAAGCTCCGCGAGCTCAAGCTGGCCATCAAGTACGAGCAGCAGCACTCCAAGAACGAGATCCTCGAGCGCTACCTGAACCTGGCCTACTTCGGCGACGGCGCCTGGGGCGTCAACTCTGCCGCGTTCCACTACTTCTCGACCAGCCCCGACAAGCTCACCCCCAAGCAGGCGGCGACCCTGGCCGGCCTGGTCAAGAACCCCGACGAGTTCAACCCCGTCGCGTTCCCCGAGAAGGCATTGCAGCGCCGCAACATCGTGCTGTCGGTCATGGCACGCGACGGCATCATCAGCCAGGCCGAGGCCGAGAAGCTGCAGGCCGAGGGACTGGGGCTGAAGATCACCAAGTACCCCAACGGCTGCGTCGAGTCGTTCGCGTCGTTCTCGTGCGACTACATCCGTCAGTACCTGCTCGACGAACCGGCCCTGGGTGCCACGGTGGCCGAGCGCAAGGCCGCTCTCGAACGCGGCGGCCTGACCGTCGAGTCCAATATCGACGTGCGCATGCAGAAGGCGGCCAACAAGGCCGTCAAGAACCACGTCGACCCGACCGACAAGGCCATCGGCTCGATTGCGATGGTCGAGCCCGGCACGGGCAAGGTGCGAGGCGTCGCCCAGTCGCGGCCCATGGGCAAGACCAAGGGCAAGACGTATCTGAACTTCTCGGTGCCGACCCAGTACGGCCAGTCCAACGGCTTCCAGGCCGGTTCGACGTTCAAGATGTTCACCGTCGCGGCGGCCCTCAAGAAGGGCCTGTCGGTCTCGAAGTCCTACAAGTCGCCCAATCACCTGACGATGCCACCGGGCACCTACTTCGACTGCGAAGGACGCGGCACCGGCAAGTGGGAGGTGGGCAACTCCACCGGGGCAGGCACGTTCAACATGTACACGGGTACCCGCCAGTCGGTGAACACCTATTTCGCCCAGCTCGAGAAGGATGCCGGGCTGTGCAACACGGTCAAGGCAGCCGAGGCGATGGGCATCACGGTGCCGTACGACCCCGACAAGAAGATCACCCAACAGGTGCCCTCGTTCACGCTCGGCGTCGTCGACGTCAGCCCGCTCGAGATGGCGGCGGCCTACGCGACGCCCGCCTCGGGCGGCGAGTACTGCGCTCCCCAGCCGGTCAACCGCATCCTGGACCGCAAGGGCGACGTGCTCAAGAAGTACGAGCCCGAGTGCACCCGCGTCATGAGCAAGGGCATCGCCGCGCAGATCAACGACATCCTGGCCGGCCTGCAGCGGCCCGGCGGCTTCGGCTACGCCCGCGGCACGGGCCTGCCGATCGAGTCCGCGGCCAAGACCGGTACCACCAACAGCAACAAGTCGGTCTGGTACGTCGGCTACACACCGGAGCTGTCCACGGCCGCCATGCTGGCGGGCGCGAGCAAGGACGGCCGTCCGATCCCCATCAACGGCGAGAAGGTCAACGGGCGCATCGTGACGTTCAACGAGGCCGCCGGCAGCGCCTTGGCCGGCCCGATGTGGAAGGCCGCGATGGGACCGATCTCGGCCTTCCTGACCCCGGCCAAGTTCGATGCTCCGCCCGAGCGGCAGCCGGTCGCCCAGAAGAAGAAGTCGAAGTCCGGCGACGATGACGACGACGCCCAGCCGGGCAACGGAGGTCCCGGCAACGGCGGCGGCAACGGGGGCGGCGGCCACTAGGCCGAGGAATCGCCTGCGCTGACCCCGGTCGCCGGCGACGAAGGAACGAGAAGGCGACCGAGTTCTGCCGGTCGCCAGCGAGGTACGAGCGGGCAGGCGACCGGACCTGACCGGCTGACCCCACCCCGGTCGCCAGCGGGGAGGCCGGCCACGGCCGAGTCGCGGGAAGGCGACTGGACCTGACCGGCTCGCTTGAGTCTTCGTGTGGCTCGCGTTCGTGCGGTTGCGACCGGACGGATACTCGACTCGGTGAGGTTCCGTGGCCGAGGCGCCCAGGCCATCTTGCGTCACAACGTGCTCGCGTTGCGTGGCGCTCACAAGTCACACAGTTCGCACTCGCGAGCATTCAACCTGCGACTGTCGTTCGTCTCACCAGCTCGCGAGAGCAACTCTGTGACTCATGAGCGCGACCCGTGGTCACCTTCCACGGGGTCACCTTTCCCGGGGCTGCGTCGCACGGGGTCGTGCGCTCGCCGTCAGGCGAGCTGGCGCTTGACCTCGGCGGCGACCATGCCTCCATCGGCCTTGCCCTTGGTCTGCTGGGTCACGACGCCCATGACCTTGCCCATGGCCTTCATGCCCTCGCCCGCCGCACCGGTCTGCTCGACCGCGTCGCTGACGATCGCGGCGATCTCGGCGGGGCTCAACTGGGCCGGCAGATAGGTGCTGAGGATCTCGGCCTCGGCGAGCTCCTTCTCCGCCAGTTCCGGACGATTGCCCTGCGTGAAGGCATCGGCGGCCTCACGACGCTTCTTGACCTCGCTGCCCACGATCGACAGCACGTCATCGTCACTGAGCTCCTTGGCCTCGGTGCCCGCGACCTCGGCATTCGAGATGGCTGTCAGGACCATGCGCAGGGTCGACGAACGCAGCTGATCACGCGCCTTCATCGAGGTCGTGAGGTCGGAACGGAGCTGATCCTTCAGGGCTGACATGACCCCAGTGTCGCACCCTGGGCGATGTGTCACGCTGGGGTCATGGGAGCGATCGCGCGGGCAGCCGGTGCCCTGGCCGCCGCCGGAGCCACGGGCCTGGCGTACTCCGCGTTCGTCGAGCCCCGTCGGTTCGTCCTCCGCCGGTTCACCATTCCGATCCTGGCGCCCGGATCGGAGCCGCTGCGCATCCTGCACCTGAGCGACACGCACATGATGCCGCAGCAGCGGATGAAGCAACGATGGCTGCGAGGGCTGGCCGATCTCGACCTCGATCTGGTGGTCAACACCGGCGACAATCTGTCGCACGCCGATGCCGTGCCCTCGGTGCTCCGGGCCTACGGCGATCTGCTCGACCTGCCCGGCGTGTTCGTGTTCGGATCGAACGACTACTTCTCGCCGCGGCGCAAGAATCCTCTCCGCTATCTGACGGGCGGCACCGGTGTCGCCGCCAGCGGGGCCTGGATGCGCCACGCGGACCTTCCCTTCGAGGAGATGCGCGCGGCGTTCCGGCAGCGTGGCTGGGTCGACCTGACCAACCGCCGCGACGAGCTGGAGGTCGCGGGTCGCCGGTGGTCGTTCGTCGGCGTCGATGATCCGCACCTGGGCTACGACGTGCTCGACGACCAGCCGGCCGACCCGGCGGCCGATCTGGCCATCGGCGTCGCCCATGCGCCCTATCTGCGGGTCCTCGATCGCTGGAATTCGCTCGGCTTCCCGCTGATCCTGGCCGGCCACACGCACGGCGGGCAGTTGCGCGTGCCGTTCTACGGCGCTCTTGTGACCAACTGCGACCTCGACCCGGCGCGGGCTCGCGGCCTGCACCAGCACGTGGTCGGCGGCCACGATCCGTCGTGGTTGCACGTGTCCGCTGGTCTCGGGTCGTCACCGCTCACCCCGGTGCGATTCGCCTGCCGACCCGAGGCGTCCCTGCTCACGCTGACTGCGGTAGACTCGCCGAGTTCGCCCGGTTGACGGGCGCACGGGGTGTGGCGCAGCTTGGTAGCGCGCTTCGTTCGGGACGAAGAGGTCGCAGGTTCAAATCCTGTCACCCCGACTCAGTGGTTCACAGGGCAGGTCTTCACGAGGAGACCTGCCCTTGCCTCTGTCGGGCCACGGCGCTCACAGTCCCAGCAGGGCCTGCGCCTCCTCGCGCATCTGCACCTTGCGGACCTTGCCGGTGACGGTCATCGGGAACTCGTCGACGACGTGCACGTAGCGCGGCACCTTGTAGTGCGCCAGCTTGCCCGAGCAGAACTCGCGCAGCGCCTCGGCCGTCAGGGGCTCGGCGCCGTCGCGCATCCGCACCCAGGCCATCAGCTCCTCGCCATAGCGATCGTCGGGGACGCCGATCACCTGGGCGTCGAGCACGTCGCCGTGGGTCAGCAGGAACTCCTCGATCTCGCGCGGATAGATGTTCTCGCCGCCCCGGATCACCATGTCCTTGATGCGGCCGGTGATGCTGACGTAGCCGTCGGCGTCCATGACCGCGAGATCGCCGGTGTGCATCCAGCCGTCGGCGTCGATCGCCTCGGCGGTCTTGCCGGGCTCGTCCCAGTAGCCGATCATGACCGAGTAGCCCCGGGTGCAGAACTCGCCGGGCTCACCGTGCGGCACCAGCTCGCCGGTGATCGGGTCGACGACCTTGACCTCGAGATTGGGATGCACGCGTCCGACCGTCGAGACGCGCCGCTCGACCGAGTCGTCGGTGCGGGTCTGGGTCGAGACCGGCGACGTCTCGGTCATGCCGTAGCAGATCGACACCTCGTCGGCGCCCATCCGGTCGATGACCTGTTTCATGACCTCGACCGGGCAGGGCGAACCGGCCATGATGCCCGTGCGCAGGGCCGACAGATCGTGCTCGGCGAACGACGGATCGTTGAGCATCGCGATGAACATCGTCGGCACGCCGTACAGCGAGGTGCAGCGTTCCTGGGCGGTGGCGCGCAGCGTGGCCTCAGGATCGAAGGCGGGGGCCGGCACGATCATCGCCGCCCCGTGCGAGGTGGCCGCGAGATTGCCCATGACCATGCCGAAGCAGTGGTAGAAGGGCACCGGGATGCAGATGCGGTCGGCCTCGGTGTAATGCAGCAGCTCGCCCACGGCGTAGCCGTTGTTGAGGATGTTGCGATGCGACAGCGTCGCCCCTTTGGGGAACCCCGTGGTGCCCGACGTGTACTGGATGTTGATCGGGTCGGTCGCGGACAGGGTCGCCTCGATCGCCTCGAGGTCGACCGCACTGGCGCGACCGGCCTCCAGCACGTCGCTCCAGGAGGGCTCGCCGATCAGGACGACGTCGTCGAGCGCCGGTGCCTCGGGCCTGATCTGCTCGATCATGTCGGCATACGAGGATCCCTTGAACTCGGGCACGGCGACCAGGAGCCGCATGCCCGACTGCTTCACGACGTAACCCAGCTCGTGTGCCCGGTAGGCCGGGTTCACGTTGACCAGGATCGCCCCGAGGCGCGCCGTGGCGTACTGGACCAGAGTCCACTCGGCGCAGTTGGGAGCCCAGATGCCGACCCGATCGCCCGTGCCCACGCCACGCTCGGCCAGGCCGCGCGCCACGACGGCGACGTCGTCGTCGAGCTCGCGGTAGGTCCAGCGGCGGCCCGACGCGCATTCGACGAGCGCCTCACGGTCTGGAACGCGGGCGACCGTGGCCGCCAGGTCCGCCCCGATGGTCGTCTCGAGCAGAGCGAACTCGGCCGCTCCGGTCCTGATGCTGTCCTGATCGGTCATGTCACCACCCCTGAGCCCGATCATGCCGCGACGACCCCGACGACACCAGACCCCACCGGTGCGCATCGCAACCGGATCGCAACCTGACGCCCCGTTACGTGCCCACTGCGCTGTGAAAGACTCCGAGCATGGCTGACGAGCAGACCCCGAAGCGGGTGGTCAAGCGAGTCGTCAAAAAGCCGGCCAGCTCGTCATCGGCTCCTCAGCCGACGGTCCGCTACGGTCGTCCGGTCGTTCCACCACGCACCACACCCGCGGCGAAGCCGACGGTGGCCCGCGCCGCGAAGAAGAAGCGTCCGGGCAAGCCGGCCCCTCCGGTCGACACCGATCCGGGCACCACACTGCTCGACGAGCAGCCGGTAGCCCAGCCTCGCGTCGAGAAGCCCGCACGCCGTGCCGCCCGCGAGCGCCTCGGCGACGCCGGCGCCGGGATCGCCGGCGGATTCGGACGCGTCCGCGATGCCGTCGCCGCCGCCTTCTGGTGGATCGTCGACGGGGTGCGGAGCTGGCGGCTCCCCCGGTGGGACGCGGTTCCGGCGTCCCTGGCCACCGGGGTGATCACCGGCCTGGTGTCGGTGCTCCTCGGCCTGGGCGCCCTGCAACTGTTCACCTGGCTGCGTGGCGTGGCGTCCGGCGGTGGCACGTGGGGCAGCCTGACGTTCGTCGTGGTCGGCTTCATGGCCTTCGTGGTCGGTGAGCTGCTCCTGTCGGGCTTCAGGGTCCCCAGCCCACGACTGACCAGCTTCCTGGGCGTCGTCATCACGATCGTCGCGATCCTCGGCCTGTTCCTCGACGAGTCCGACACTCGGATGGCGCTGCTCGTGGTGCCGGCGGTCGCCGCGACGGCGTTCACGCTCGCCCACTGGCTGATGTCGGCGGCCGAGGCTGGTGCAGAATCTGAGGAATGACTCAGGTTCTGTGGCATCCTCCGCTCGACGGCACGACGCAGATCGAGGCGTTCGCCGCGCGGTTGCGCGAGCGGGGAGTCGACCTGGGCCCTGACTACGCCGATCTGTGGCAATGGTCGGTCGACGAGCCCGATGCGTTCTGGTCGGCGCTGTGGAGCTGGTCCGGTCTGCCCGGAGCGGGTTCGCCCGAGCCGGCGCTGGCCGATGCATCCATGCCAGGTGCCAGCTGGTTCCCGCACCTGCGGCTGAACTATGCCGAGGCGATGCTGCGTCTCCCGGGACGGGCCGACGACGACCTCGTGATCGTCGCCGCTTCGCAGTCCCGCGACGACGTGACGCTGACGGCCGCCGAGCTGCGCGACCAGGTCGCGCGAGCCCGGGCCGGTTTGATCCGCGCCGGAGTCGGACCGCGTGACCGGGTCGCGGCCTATGCACCCAACATCCCCGAGACGCTCGTGCTGCTGCTAGCGGCCGCGAGTCTCGGTGCCGTGTTCTCCTCCTGTGCCCCCGAGTTCGGCACCCAGAGCGTGGTCGACCGTTGGCGCCAGATCGAGCCGACCGTCCTGCTCGCCGTCGACGGCTACCGCTACGGCGAGAAGCCGATCGATCGCGCCGGTGAGGTCGCGGCGATCCGCGCAGCGCTGCCGAGCGTCGGCACCACGATCTGGCTGCCGTATCTCGATCAACGGGCGGCATCGCCCGAGGGTGCCGTCACGTGGGCCGAGTTCACGGCCGAGAGCGCACCGCTGGAGTTCGACCGCGTACCGTTCGACTGGCCGCTGTACGTGCTGTTCTCGTCGGGCACGACGGGACTGCCCAAGCCGATCCTGCACGGACACGGCGGCATCACCGTCGAGCACGCGAAGGCGCTCGCCCTGCATCACGACCTGGGACCCGACGACCGGTTCTTCTGGTTCTCCACGACCGGGTGGATGATGTGGAATCTGCTCGTCTCGGGCCTTCTCGTCGGTTCGACCGTGGTCATGTTCGACGGCAATCCAGCGGCTCCCGACTCCACCATGCTGTGGCGGCTGGCCGAGCGGCTGCGCATCACCTACTTCGGCACCAGCGCGCCATTCCTGCTGCAGTGCCGCAAGGACGGCCTGGTACCGCGAGAGATCGCGGACCTATCGCGGTTGCGAGGTGTCGGCTCCACCGGAGCACCTCTGCCGGCCGAAGGCTTCCGCTGGGTGTACGAGGCGGTCAAGGACGATGTGCACCTGGGGTCGATCAGCGGCGGCACCGATGTCTGCTCGGGCTTCGTCGGGGCTGCCCCGACTGTGCCGGTCTATGCCGGCGAGATCTCCTGCCGCCTGCTCGGGTGCGCGATCGAGTCCTACGACGAGAACCGCAAGCCCGTCATCGGATCGCTCGGCGAGCTGGTCATCACCGCGCCGATGCCGTCGATGCCGGTCGGCTTCTGGGGCGACGACGACGGATCTCGGTATCACGCCGCGTACTTCGAGGACATCCCCGGCGTCTGGCGCCACGGCGACTGGATCACGATCACCGAGTACGGCTCGTGCATCATCACCGGCCGCAGCGACGCGACCCTGAACCGCGGCGGCGTTCGACTGGGCACGAGCGAGTTCTACACCGTGGTCGAGGCTCTGCCCGAGGTCGCCGACAGCCTGGTCGTGCACCTGGAGGACGACGAAGCCGATCCTGACGCGACTGGTGCCGGCACGCTGCTGCTGTTCGTCGTGTTGCGCGATCCGGCGACCGACGTCGACGCGCTCCGGTCGACCATCGCGACCGAGCTGCGCACGAAGCTCTCGCCGCGGCACGTGCCCGACGAGCTGCACGTCGTCCCCGCCCTGCCCCGCACCCTGTCGGGCAAGAAGCTGGAGGTGCCGGTCAAGAAGATCCTGCAGGGCGTCCCCGTCGAGCAGGCCGCCACGAAGGGCGCTCTCGCCGATCCGTCGGCGCTCGACGTCTTCGTCGGCTTGCCGCGGTTTACCTAGCTAACTAGGTAAACCATCACTGACCACGGCGGATTTGGCGTGGTCAGTGACCGAATACCTAGCTAACTAGGTAAACCGCCACAGCGTCAGCCGACCAGAAGCTCGGCGATCTGCACGGTGTTGAGGGCGGCGCCCTTGCGGAGGTTGTCGCCGGACACGAACAGCACGAGGCCGCGGTCGCCGTCGACCGACTGATCCTGGCGGATACGACCCACCAGGCTCGGATCGGTGCCGGCGGCCTGCAGCGGCGTGGGCACATCGACGAGCTGGACGCCCGGCGCAGACGACAGGATCTCGGTCGCCCGCGCCGGCGTGATGTCGTGCGCGAACTCGGCATGGATCGACAGCGAGTGGCCCGTGAACACCGGCACCCGCACGCACGTGCCGGCGACCTTCAACTCCGGGATGCCGAGGATCTTGCGCGACTCGTGACGCAGCTTCTGCTCCTCGTCGGTCTCGTTCGAGCCGTCGTCGACGACCGAGCCGGCCATCGCGAGCACGTTGAACGCGATCGGCGCGATGTACTTCTCGGGCTGCGGGAACGTGACCGCGCGGCCGTCGTACGCCAGCTCGTCGGCCTTGTCGGCCACGGCGAGCACCTGGCCGTGCAGTTCCCGGACACCGGCGATACCCGATCCCGACACCGCCTGATATGTCGCGACGGTCAGCCGCACCAGGCCCGCGTCGTCGTGCAGCGGCTTGAGCACCGGCATCGCGGCCATCGTGGTGCAGTTCGGGTTCGCGATGATGCCGCGGCCGCCCGGACCTTCGCCGACGGGGATGTCGTACGGGTTGACCTCGCTGACGACCAGCGGGATCTGGGGATCCTTGCGGAACGCCGACGAGTTGTCGATGACCGTCACACCGGCCTCCGCGAACCGCGGCGCCTGCGCGCGAGACGTCGTGGCGCCGGCTGAGAACAGCGCGATGTCGAGGCCCGACGGATCCGCCGTGGCCGCGTCCTCGACGACGACCTCACGATCGCCGAACGGCAGCGTCTTGCCGGCCGAGCGGGCCGAGGCGAAGAACCTGATCTCGTCGGCCGGGAAGTTCCGCTCGAGCAGGATCGACCGCATCGCGACGCCCACCTGGCCCGTAGCACCGACAATGCCGAGACTGGTCATCGTCCGGTCCCTCCGTACACGACGGCCTCGACCTCGTCGGAGCCCAGATCGAACGCGGCGTGCACGGCGTTGACCGCGGCATCGACCTGCGACTCGGCCACGACGACCGAGATCCGGATCTCCGACGTCGAGATCATCTCGATGTTGACGCCGGCGTCGGCCAGCGCCGCGAAGAACTTCGCCGTGATGCCCGGGCCCGAACCCATGCCCGCGCCGACGATCGAGACCTTGCCGACGTTGTCGTCGTACTGGAGGCGCTCGAATCCGACGTCGTCCTTGAGGCGGGCGAGCGCGGTCATGGCGGTCTGGCCGTCGGCCCGCGGCAGGGTGAACGAGATGTCGGTCAGCGCCGTCGTGGCGGCGGACACGTTCTGCACGATCATGTCGATGTTGATCTGTGCCTCGGCCAGCGCCTTGAAGATGGCCGCTGCCTCGCCGACCTTGTCGGGCACGCCGACGACGGTGATCTTGGCCTCGCTGCGATCGTGCGCGACGCCAGAGATGATGGCGCTCTCCATACCTTCCACGGTGTTCACGTCCTCTGCTCGAACCACCCACGTGCCCGGCTTGTCGCTGAACGACGAGCGGACGTGGATGGGGATGTCGTTGCGGCGCGCGTACTCGACGCAGCGCAGGTGCAGGATCTTGGCGCCCTTGGCCGCCATCTCCAGCGTCTCCTCGTACGAGATGCGGGGGATCTGGGCAGCGTTCGGCACGATGCGGGGATCGGCGGTGTAGATGCCGTCGACGTCGGTGTAGATCTCGCACACCTCGGCGTGCAGAGCCGCCGCGAGCGCGACCGCGGTCGTGTCGGAGCCCCCGCGTCCGAGGGTCGTGATGTCCTTGGTGGTCTGCGAGACGCCCTGGAATCCGGCGACGATCGCGATGGCGCCCTCGGCCAGGGCGGCCTCGATGCGGCCGGGCGTGACGTCGATGATCTTGGCCTTGCCGTGCTCGGCGTCGGTGATGACGCCGGCCTGCGAGCCTGTGAACGAGCGGGCCTCGTGCCCCAGGTCGGTGATGGCCATCGCCAGCACCGCCATGCTGATGCGTTCGCCGGCGGTGAGCAGCATGTCGAGCTCGCGGGCGGGCGGCAGCGGCGAGACCTCGTTGGCCAGGTCGATCAGCTCGTCGGTGCTGTCGCCCATCGCGGAGACCACGACGACCACGTCGTGACCTGCCTTCTTGGTCGCGACGATGCGTTGCGCGACGCGCTTGACGGCCGTCGCATCGGCCACCGAGGAGCCGCCGTACTTCTGCACGACGATGCTGCGGGGGGTTGAGCCCACGGGAACGAGCCCCACTTTCTTGCTGGAACGGTGGTGAACCGTGCACGGGCGACTCTGACCGGGCACCAGAGCCCATCCTATCGCGCCCTCGTCGAGCGCCCGACGGTCGTTCCTGCCGCTCGAGCACCAGATCGCGCCGTTCCCCGGACGGGGGTGACACGGCGATGAGCGACGAGCAGGATGGGGCCGTGAGCGACACGCGGGGGGACGACGGCGGCGGACGAGCCTGGGCGCCCTTGGCCGACCGACTGGGACAGCAAGCGTCGGCCGACGGGCAGCCGACTCGATGGTTCGACGAACTGTGGTCCGCCGCGGAGGGCGGCGAGGTCGACCTGCCCTGGGATCGCAGTGACGCCTACCCGCCCGTCAGCCGCGAGGTCGCTGCCCTCGGGCCCGGGGCGGGCCGCCGCGCCGTCGTGGTCGGTGCCGCCCTCGGTGCCGATGCCGAGGCTCTGCAGCGGGCCGGCTGGCAGACCACGGCGTTCGACATCTCGCCGGCCGCGGTCCGCCTCGCGACCTCGCGGTATCCGTCCTCGCGGGTCGACTATCGGGTCGCGGATCTGCTGGAGCTCCCCGACGACCTCGTGGGCGCGTTCCAGCTGGTCGTCGAGGTCTTCACGGTGCAGGCGATGTCGCCGCCCGTCCGCACCGAGGCGATCGCCGGGATCCGCCGGCTGCTGGCACCGGGTGGCACCGCCGTGGTCGTGCAGTTCGTACGCGGCGACACCGATCCCAACGCAGGTCCGCCTTGGCTCCTCGACGAGGCCGAGATGCGGTCGTTCGCCGCCGGCGATGTCGTGTTGACGGCGCTGACGACGGAGGCCAATCCCCGGCCCACTGGAACGACACCGATCTGGCTCGGGGTCCTGCGCCGCGACTGATCCCACCCGCGAGTTGATCGATTTCGCTGCGACGCGACCCCGGAAGGGCGTACGGTCCCTGCGTACCCCACGGAGAGACATGACTGACCAGCAGCCCCCTGATCAACCGGCCTACCCGAGCTACCAGCACCCTGGATCCGCCACCGGCGCCCTGCCGGTCGGATATCCCGCGCCGCCGACCGGGACGCCGCAGCCCCTCGGCGTTCTCACAGGTGTCGCGATGGCCGTCCCGATCGTCTGGATCGGCGTCGCCGCTCTTTCGACCCTGATGTCGTGGCAGGCCAAGAACGACTACCTCGAGGCCGCACACGACGGCAGACCCGGCTGGGACATCTTCACCGCCTACGACCTCCTGACGACCCTGACCCTGCCGGCGATGATCGCGGCGTACGTCGTCACAGGCCTGTGGCTGTATCGGGCGCGCGTCAACACCGACCTGCTGTCCGCGACGCCCCAGGCGCGGTCACGCGGCTGGGTGTGGGGTGGCTGGATCTGCCCGATCGTCAGCCTCTGGTTCCCGTTCCAGGTCGTCCGCGACACGCTCCGCATCAGGACCCATCACCCGGCCGCCGGGCCGCTGGTCGGCTGGTGGTGGGGCCTGTGGATCACTTCCATGGTCTTCTCCGGCATCGAGGGATCGATGACGCCGAGCGGTGAAACGATCGACACCGATCTGGCGGCCATGATCCCGATCATGAGCGTCATCGGCACGATCCTGCTGACGGCGACGGGCCTCCTGTGGCTCCGGATCGTCCGCGCGATCGATCGCGATCAGGAGTCCCAGCTGGCCCAGGCCGGCATCGCTGCGATGTGAGGCCTGAGACCTCTCAGACCGCGGTCCAACCGCCGTCGACGGGAAGCACGGTGCCCGTGACGTAGCTGCTCGCATCGGACGCGAGGTACAGCAGCGCGCCGTCGAGCTCGTCGTCGCGTCCGCCGCGGCCCATCGGCGTCATCTTGGCGACCCACGCCTCGCCGGCGTCCGTCGCGAACAGCTCGGTCGTCAGCTCGGTCGGGAAGAACGCCGGCGCGATCGCGTTGACCCGGATGCCCTTGCGCGCCCACTGGGCGGCCATCTCGCGGGTCATGTTGATGACGCCCGCCTTGCTCGCCGCGTAGCTCGCCTGTGGCATGCGGCCCAGGCCGACCATGCCGACGATCGAGGCCACGTTGACGATCGCGCCGTGTCCCTGCTCCAGCATCTGCAGGCCCGCATAGCGGCTGACCGAGTAGGTGCCCATCAGATTGACGTCGACGACCGACCGGAACTGCTCGACCGTCTCGTCGGCCACGGTCGCGATATTGCTGGTGCCCGCGTTGTTGACCAGGACGTCGACGCGGCCGTGCCGCTCGACGGCGGCGTCGACCAGTGCCTTGCAGTCGTCGTCGGACGTGACGTCGCACGCCACCGCCATCGACCCCGGCAGCTCGTCGGCGAGCGCCTGCAGGCGCTCGGCGCGACGGGCGGCCATCACGACCGCGGCGCCCGCCTCGTGGAGGACCCGCGCGAAGCGTTCACCGAATCCGGACGAGGCGCCCGTGACGATGACGACCCGGTCGGTCAGATCGAAGGGATTGGACATGGGACTCCTGTTCATGCTGCCGTCAGCCCGCCGTCGACGGCGAGCACGGCTCCGGTGACATAGGACGAGTTCGGGCCCAGCAGCCACACGATCGCGTCGGCGATCTCGCCTGGCTCGCCGAACCGGCGGCTGGGATTGGCGGCGACCAGCTTGCGCATGGTCTCCTCGGGCGGTGAGTCGAAGGACTCGGCGACCGCATCCATGATGCGGGTCTGAGTCGGGCCGGGGGCCACGGCGTTGACCCGGATGCCCTGGCGGGCGCCCTCGAGCGCGGCGGTACGGGTCAGGCCGATCACGGCGTGCTTGCCCGCGACGTAGGGGCCGTAGCGCGGCACACCTCGCGAGCCGGCGTTCGACGCGAGGTTGACCACGGCACCGCCCTCGCCCATCGCGCGCAGCGCGGCCCGCGTGCCCAGGAACGCGCTGGTCACGTTGATGCCCAGCACGGAGGCGAACTCCTCGACCGTCGCATCGGCCAGCAGGCTGCCGCGGCCCTGCGCACCGGCGTTGTTGACGACCGCACGCAAGGTGCCCAGCGCCTGGGCCGTGGCGACCGCCTGCTCCCAGACGGTCTCGTCGGTGGCATCGCCCGCGACCCAGTGCGGGGTGGCGGCCGGGGCCTCCGGGGTGTCGAGGTCCAGGCCCACGACGAGCCAGCCTTCCTGGACGAGCCGGGCGGTCACGGCCGCGCCGATGCCGCGGGACGCGCCCGTCACGAGTGCCACATCGGTCATGCGGTCGGCTCCGTCGTGGCGGCGTCGACGAAGATCGAACGCGCCCAGACGCGGGTGATCTCGTCGGCGGCGGCCTCGGCGTCGAGCTCGGTCTGCCGGCCCTCGACGAACGTGGTGTAGGCGTACTGCTCGGTCATGCCGCCCAGCAGGGCGGCGGTGAACGTGCCGTCGATGCCGCGCACCGCGATGCCCAGCTCCTGCGCCCGCGCGATCATCTTCGCGATGCGCTGATAGAACACCTCACGGGCATCCATCCACAGCTGCCGCACGTGCGGATCGCTGTGCGAGACCTCGACGAGCAGGGCATAGAGATCGGCGTTGTCGCGGTAGTAGTCCAGATAGCGGACCGTGGTCGCCCGGATCGAGCGGGTCGGCTCCTCGGGATCCCAACTGGCCCGAGCGACCGCGACGACGTCACGGAGCATGTCCTCGAGCAGCTCGTTGCGGACCGTCTCCTTGTCGGTGAAGTACCGGTAGAAGCTGCCCTGGGAGAGCTTCGCCTCCGACGTGATGTCGGAGATGCGGGCGCTGCCGTAGCCGTTGCGTCCGAACACGGTGCGCGCCGAGCCCTTGAGCACCGCCCGGGTGCGCGTGCCCTTGGTCGTCCGCGGTGTCAGGTCCGGGCCGGCATCGCTCTCGCTCGCCGGGACCAGGCCCTGGTACGCCGGGCTCCGGCGCTCCAGGAAGGCGTGGATGCCCTCGGTCGCGTCGTGCGACGTGGTCGCGTACTCGTGGACGATGCCGATCTCGGTGCGCAGGCCCTCGTCGAGCTGGCTCTGCCGCCCGACGTCGATCAGCTTCTTCATCGTGCGGTATGCATGCGGGCTGTGCTGGCCCGCGGCCGCGACGAGGTTGATCGACGAGCCCTCCAGCTCCTCCAATGGCGCGACCAGCGTCGTCAGGCCGACCTGCGATGCCTCGTCGGCGCTGTACAGCCGGCCCGACAGCATCCATTCCTTGGCCTTCTGCCAGCCGATGGCACGGCCCAGGCGCTGGCTCCCGCCCGCGCCGGGCAGCTGGCCCGATCCGAGGTGTCCGTCGCCGATGCGCGCGGTGTCGGCCATCGTCAGGAAGTCGCACGCCAGCGCGAGCTCGATGCCGCCCGCCACGCACGCGCCGTTCACGACCGCGCACGTCACCAGCGGGCCCCGCTCCAGCCGTTCGGCGAGCTTGCGGAAGTCCTCGAGGAACTGCCCGAAGCGGGCCGGGCTGCGGTACAGGTCGAGGTACTTGCGCAGATCGCCGCCGGCCGAGAACGCCGCGCCCTCACCCGTGATGAGGAAGCCTCGCACCCGCGGATCGGCCTCGGCGTCGTCGAGGTGCTGCAACAGGGCCTTGACGGTGTCGTGGTCGATCGGATTGCGCAGCTCCGGACGGTTGATCCGGATCAGCATCCCACGGGTGCCGTCGACCTCCCAGTCCTCGCGGATCGTCACCTCGGCGGTCTCGGTGCTCACGCCGGTCCTCCTCGTTCGTCGTGGACGGTGACGGCCAGCTCGGTCTTGCGGACCTTGCCTGTCGGTGTCCGGGGCAACTCCTTGACGAGCGCCAGGTGCTGGGGCAGCTTGTACGTCGCCATCTCTCGTTCCCGGAGGTAGTCGACCACGTCGGACAGCTCCAGTTCCACATCGCCCTCCGGGACGATACAAGCGGCGACGATCTCGCCAAGGCGATCGTCCGCGATCCCCACCACCGCGACCTCGCGGACACCGGGCATCTCGACCAGCAGATCCTCGATCTCGCGGGGCGCGATGTTGAGGCCGCCGCGGATGATGGTCTCCTTCTTCCGGCCGACGACCGCCACATAGCCTTCGCTGTCGACGGTGCCGAGATCGCCGCTGCGCAGCCAGCCGTCCTCGGTGAAGGTGGCCCGGGTGCGCTCGGGGTCGTCGAAGAAGCCGACGCAGACGTTCGGGCCACGCACCATGAGCTCACCGACCTCGCCCATGGGCACCTGATGGCCGTCGTCGTCCCAGGCCTGGACCTCGGTGCTGCGCGGCGGCAGGCCGTCGGTCTCCTCGCGGTGGTGCTGCGAGGCCGACTGCTGGTTCCAGGAGATGATCAGGCCCTCGGTGGATCCGTAGATCCTCAGCACGTTGACGCCCTGCTCGGCCGCCTCGCGGACCAGCTCCGCTGCCACGGGTGCGCCGCCGCAGCCGAACGACCGCATCGTCGACAGATCGCGGCCCTCGTCGCGCGCGATGCGCAACAGATCGGACAGGAACGTCGACGCGGCCAGCGTGTAGGTGCAGCGGTACCGCTCGATCAGCTCGGCGGCGCGCGCCGGCTCCCAGCGATCCTGCAGCACCACGGGAAGGCCGTGGAGCAGAGCGAGGCGGACACCGAAGTTGAAGCCCGTGGAGTGCCCGATCGGCGACGGCATCCACACCACGTCGTCGTCCGTCAGTCCCAGATGCTCGACGGTCGCCGCCGCCGAGTGGTTGACGGTCTCCTCGGTGTGCATCACGGCCTTGGGCTGCGACTCGGTGCCGGACGTGAAGATCAGCTCGCTGACGGCCCGGGCATCGACGACCGGCAGATCGCCGGCGGGCTCGCGCCGAAGCACCGTGTCGAGATCGATGTCGCCGCCGGTGCCGACCACGAGGTGGGCGAACGTCAAGCCGTCCTCGTCGCGCAGCCTCCGCGCCAGCTCGACATGGTCGAATCCGCGATACGTATCGGGGGTCACGTAGACCTGCGCGCGCGACACGTCGAGGAAGTGACGCAGTTCCTTGTGCCGGTAGTTCGGCAGCAGCGGGTTGAGCCGGGCGCCGACCATCAGGGCGGCGAGATCGACGACGACCGTCTGATAGCGACTGGGCAGCTGCACCGAGACGCCACCGCCCGGCGTGACGCCCGCCTCGATCAGCCATCCGGCGACACGGCGTGCGTCGTCGTACAGCTCGCGGTAGGTCGCCTCGCGACCGTCGGCGCCGTCGACGACCGCCAGCGCGTCGGGCCGCTCCTCGGCCCACCGGCGGACCGCCTCGCCGAGCGTGATGGTGGACCACTCACCGGAGGATCGGTAGCGCTGCTCTTGTTCGACGGTGTGCACGCGAACGTCTGCGGTCATGACTGCACCTCCGGGACGAAGACGATCGGCGGGCGCCCTGCCTCGCCGGGGAACGTGGCGACCAGACGGAGCCCGGGAGCCAGTGCGGACGGCTCGACCTGTTCGACCCGGGCGAACAGCCGGGCGCCCTCGTCGAGCTCGATCGCGCCGACGACGTACGGCACCTGAGCCGCCAGATCGGCGTCCCAGGCGTAGCGGACCACGACCCACGAGTACAGCTCGCCGCGTCCGGCGGCGATGACCTCGTCGAGCCCGGCCGCCCCGCACTCGGGGCACGAGGGAAGGGGCAGCGCGACATGCGTGCCACACGCACGGCAGCGACGCAGCGGGATGCCCCCGGTGCCCACGACCTCCCAGAAGTGGTCGTTGTCCGGATCCAGACCCGTGATCAGCGCATCAGTCATCACGCTCATGCTGCTCTCCGATCCCGGCGCAGCACCAGGGCCGAACCGTCGGTGAGCGCGCCTGAGGTCACGACGCAGGTCTCGGCGCCGGCCACCGTGCGGCTGCCCGCACGGCCCTGGAGCTGGAAGACGGCCTCGGCCACGGTGTTCATCCCGTGCAGATATCCCTCCGCGAGGAGGCCGCCGTTGGTGTTGACCGGCAACCTCCCGCCGGGCGAGGTCTCACCGGCGCGGATCATGGCGGCGGCCGCGCCGCGCTCGGCCAGACCCAGGCCCTCCATCGCCAGCAGGACACTGCTCGAGAAGCAGTCGTACAGCTGGGCCATGTCGACCTCGTGCGGTCCGATGCCGGCGCCACCCCAGAGCTCGTCGGCGATGTCGTGGGTGTAGTTGCGGGTCATATCGGGCCAGAGCAGCGCATCACCCGCATCGAGGCCGGAGCGCTTGCCGGTGCCGTAGGCGGCACCCTCGATGACCACGGGATCGTGCCGGAGATCGCGGGCCTGCTCCGCCGAGGTGACGAGTACCGCGCAGGCGCCGTCGGCCTCGGTGGTGCAGTCGGCCGCCCGGAACGGGTCGGCGATCATCGGCGACTCCAGGTACTGCTCGATCGTGAGCGGACTGCGCCGGATGGCGCGCTCGTTGTCCACCGCCCAGCGGCGCTGTGCGACCGCGACCGCGCCCAGATCGAGCTCCGAGCCGCCCGTCTCGATCAGGAAGCGGCGGGCCCACATCGCGATGAACTGTGGATAGGCGGTGAAGCCGTACGGGTAGCGGAACGCCGGGCCCAGGCCCGACGCGCGCGTGCTACCGACCCGCTGGCCGCTGCGTCCGTTCAGGGCGCGGAAGACCAGGACGTTTCGAGCCATGCCGGTCGAGACGGCCGCCGCCGCCTGCATGACCAGGAACGACGGTGCCTGCCCGCCGAGGCTCACATCGCTGAGATAGCGGGGCCGGGGCAGGCCGAGCGCCGTCGCGACGCCCTGCGACGACACCGAGTCGTTGTTGAAGCTGAAGCTGATGATGCCGTCGATGTCGTGCAGATCGAGCCCGGCGTCTTCAGCGGCGGTGCGACAGGCCTCGACGGCCTGGGACATCACCGATCGACCCGATCTCTTGGTCAGCTCGGTCATGCCGACGCCGGCCAGCGCCGTCTTGCCGAGGAACCCGAGCCGTCGTGTGTCAGTCACTTCTCTCCTTCATTCATGGGGCCGCCCGTCTGCGGGCCGCCAGACGCGGCCGGACCGGGTCGAACCCGGTCCGGCCGACGCCTCACTTGGTGAGGTCCACCTGCTCGGCCTTGGCGCCGTTCATCTTGTAGGTCACCAGGTAGTCGCCCTGGTAGCCGTCGTGACGGTCCGCGGTGAACTCGATCTTCGTGCCCGCCTTGCCCGACACGCCCTCGAACGGCTTCATCGAGTCCAGGGCGTCGGCCAGCTCCTGACCGCCCTTGCCGTCGGTGGCCTTCAGGGCCTCGACGAGCACGTGGAACGCGTCGTAGGTCTGCGCCGGGTGCTCGGTGAGCGTGTCCTCGCCGAACTCCTTGGTGTACGCATCGAAGAACGCCTGCGTGCTGTCCTTCGTCTGGTCCAGGTTCTGCAGCGAGTAGACACCCGGCAGATCCGTGTAGGCGTCACCGGCGATCTTGATCGCATCGTTGACCAGGATCGGGCTGAAGCCGATCAGCGGCTTGTCCAGACCCTGCTCCAGCATGGTCTTCGCGACGAGGCCGTGATCGCTGCCGGCCGAACCACCGATCAGGACGCCGTCCGGGCCCTCCTTGCTGGCGCTGGCGACCTGCGCCGACACATCGGTGCCGTTGATCGGGTACTCGATCGGCTTGCCCGCGAACGTCAGGCCGACCTCCTTGGCCCGCGACAGGAACAGGTCCTTCAGCTGGAGTCCGGCCGGACCCGAGTCGTTGAGCAGGACCGGCTTCTTCAACCCGAGCGCCTTGGCCGTGTCGACGACGCCGTTGGCGTAGTCGGTCAGCAGCGGAGCGATGCGGTACGTGAACTTCGCATCCTTCGTGACGGCCTCGGACGTGGCCGACGACGTGATGAACGGGATCTTCGAGCGCTCGGCGACCTCGCGGATCGCCAGCGCCTCGCCACTGGACTGCGCACCGATGATCGCGACCGCCTTGTCACGGGTGATGGCGCGCTGCGCCTCCTTCGTGGCGCCTTCGGGGGTCAGCTCGTCGTCGTAGACCTTGATCTTGATGTCGCGGCCGTCGACGCCGCCATCGGCGTTGATCTCCTCGACCGCGAGCTTGGCGGCGTTCTCCATCTGCTCGGCGGTCTTCGCCGACGCGCCCGTGAGCGGGACGATGACCGCGACCGTGATCGGGTCTCCCCCTCCGTCGCCGTCGTCGCCACCGCCGCCGCACGCGGCGAGGGTGAGCACGGCCGACAGGGCGACCGCGAATGTCCTGGTGAGCTTCATGCCACTACTCCTCTTCCTCCTGAGGGACCGTCATCGACGTCCCGCTCTGACCGAAGTACGCGTTCTTGATCGCGTCCTCGCTGAGATCCCCGCCGTTGGCCGACAGGGTGACTTCGCCGAGCCGAAGAATGTGGAGCCGGTCGCACAGCGCGTTGAGGCGGCCGAGGTTCTGCTCGACCACCAGCAGCGACAGGCCGGTCTCGCGCAGCATGCGCAGGGACTCGTAGATGCGATCGATCACGACGGGCGCGAGCCCCAGTGACGGCTCGTCGAGCAACAGCAGGCGCGGCTTGGACACCAGCGCCCGCCCGATGCTGACCATCTGCTGCTCACCGCCCGACAGCAGGCCGGCGAGCTGACGCCGGCGCTCGTGCAGGACCGGGAACAGCTCGTAGACCGTGGGGAGCACCTCGTCGAGCCGCGCGTGCACGCCGCCGGGCCAACGCGAGATGGCGGCCAGGCGCAGGTTCTCCTCCACCGTCAGGGTGCGCATGACGCGGTGGCCCTCGGGGAGCAGTACGATCCCGCGGCGGAGCCGGGCATCGGGGCGCTCGCGCTTCAGCGGAACCCCCTCCAGGAGCACGTCGCCCGAGCGCACCGGCACCAGGCCGGCCAGCGTCTTCAGCAGCGTGCTCTTGCCCGCACCGTTCGCACCGACGACGCCGACCGCGGTGCCGGCCTCGATCGAGAGACTGACGTCGTGCAGCACATCGGTCGCCGATCCGTAACCGGACCGCAGGCCGTTGATCTCCAGCAGGGCGCTCATGCGTCACCTCCGAAGTAGGCCGCGACGACTTCACGGCGTTCGAGCACCTCGGCCGGTTCGCCCGTCGCCAGTGTCTGGCCGCGGTCCAGCACGTGGATGCGATCCGACACGGCCGCGACGAAGGAGACGTTGTGGTCGATCAGCAGGACGCCGATGCCGGCCTTGGCCAAGCGGCCGATGATGACCGCGAGGTTGTCGCGTTCGTGGTCGCTCAGGCCGGCGCCCGGCTCGTCGAGCAGGACGAAGGCGGGCCGCGTCGCGAGTGCTCGTGCGATCTCGGTGAGACGCTGATTGGCGTAGGGCTGAGATCCGGCGGGCTCGGTCAGCCCGGTGTGCACGTCGAGCGCCTCCAGGAGGCCGACGGCCCGGCCCAGCGCATCGCGGGTGTCCTCGCGCGCCCGGCGCGAGTCGACGATCTCGCCGAGATCTCCGGCCCGCGCCACACCCGCGAAGCCGAGCGCGACATTGCCGACGACGCTGACGTCGGGCAGCAGGCGAGGCGTCTGGAACGTCCGCACGACTCCGCGCTGGGCGACCTCGTGCGGGCGGCTTCGGTCGAGGCGGGTGCCATCGAGCGACACCTGCCCCGCGGTCGGGCGCACATGTCCCGTGACGACGTTGACCAACGTGGTCTTGCCTGCGCCGTTCGGCCCGATCAGGCCGAGCACCTCGCCGGAACGGACCTCGAGCGTGACGTCGTCGAGCGCTCGGACGCCGCCGAAGTCGACCGACACGTCGGCCACACGCAAGACCGCGTCGGTGTGCGGCGTGTCGAACTGGGCCGTGCGCGCGGGCACCGGCAGTGGCCGGGCGGACGTGTCGCGGCGCAGCAGACCGCGCAGGCGCTCGACCAGGCCCATCAGCCCGCCCTGCCCGTAGCCGAGCAGGAGGATGATGGCGCCGCCGAGGATCAAGGTGTTGTAGCCGGCGCTCGCCACTCCGGCCTCGTCGATGAACACCAGGGCGACCACGCCGACCACGGGCCCGAGCTGCGTGCCGGAGCCGCCGATCAGGACGGCCAGGATCAGCACGATCAGCCGATCGAGCCCGAACGACTCCGACGCGATGAACAGGTTCTGGTGTGCGAACAGCGTGCCCGCCAGGCCCGCCAGGGCTCCCGCGATCACGAACGCGACGAGCCGCACCCGGCCCGGCGACACCCCGACGGCCGACAGGGCCACGGGCGCATCGCGCAGGGCGATGAACTTGCGGCCCGTGCCCGATGAGGTGACTCGGGCCGAGATCTCGAACGCCAGGACGGCACCGACGGCCGCGAGCCAGTAGTACTGCATCGTGTTCGCGACGAAGTCGTGGCCGGCGATATTGGCCAGCGGGATGCCGAGCAGACCCTCGGCACCGCCCGTGACCGACCACTTCAGCAAGATCTCCTGGACCGTCACGGCGAAGCCGAGCGTCGCGATCGCCAGGAAGAGATCCTTCAGATGGCGCGTCGGCCACCACAGCACCAGGCTCGCCACGCCACAGAAGGCCATCGAGCCCAGGGTCGCGAGCAGGAACGGGACGCCGTAGTTCATCTGCACGAGGCACGCGGTGTAGGCACCGATGCCGTACACGGCGACATGGGCCAGCGAGAAGATGCCGGCATAGCCGTAGATCAGATTGAAGCTGACGGTCAGGATGAACGCCGCGGCGGCGGTGATCGCCAGGTAGATCCAGAAGTCGTCACGGCTGACGACGGCACCGACGATCAGCACCACGATCGGCGCGATCAGCGACTGCCACCAGGGACGCGGGGACTCGAAGGCTCGGCTCATCGCGATCACACCCTCTCCGCGACGCGTGCGTTGGCGAACAGCCCGGCGGGCCGGAGGGCCAGGACGATGAACAGCAGGACGAACACCATGCTCACCGAGTACCGCGGGCTGACGAACTGGATGAAGGCGGTCTGCACGCCCGCGACGGCGACGGCCCCGGCCGCGGCCTTCGAGATGCTGCCGAGGCCGCCGACGACGGCGGCGGCGATGCCGAAGATGACGAGCGGCAGCGCGGTGGTCAACGAGACCGCGGCGATCGAGGCCTGCAGGACCCCGGCGAGGCCGAGCGCGGCACCGGCCAGCAGCCAGGTCACCACGGCGACGACGTCGGTGCGCACGCCGTACAGCGTCGCCAGCTCGGAGTCGGCGGCCGTCGCCTCGATCGCGTTGCCGGCCATCGTGCGGTCGACGAACAGCAGGGTGCCCAGGATGAAGATCGCGGCCAGCGCGACGACCAGGATCCGCTCACGCGAGAAGGTGGTGTCGCCGATCGTGACGCTGCCGCCGATGAGCGGGCCGGCCGAGAAGCCCTCCTTGGCCCAGATCTCGCCCGCGGCGAAGTCCAGGACCAGGCCGTAGCCGAGGAGCGCGAGCGACAGCGACACGTGATGGATGCCCCGGCGCTGGCCCCAGGCGACCGAGGTGACGTAGCCGAGGAGCGCTGTGGCGGCCGCCGCGACGACCGTCACCAGGATCCCGATGACGCCGGGATCGAGCTGGTTCACGTAGAAGATGCCGGCGATCACGGTGATGTGACCCGCACCGAAGTTCAGTACACCGCTGGAGCGGTAGACGACGTTGAGCGAGACCGCGATGAGTGCGTACACGGCGGCGTTGCACAGCGTGGTGACCAGGAACTGTGTCACTGCAGGATCCCTCCTCTCCCTGTCGTGGTGAGTTTTGTGAATCTCATTATGAGTATGACGTCATCTTTATAAATGATGTCACTTCTGTCAACAATTTCGTCAGGAATCGTTGAATACGCAGGTCAGAGCGGTCGGCCGACCGCGGGCCGCGAGTCGTAGGCGACATAGCGCTCGATCAGACCGTCCGCTCCGAGGTGACCGCTGGACAGATACGACAGCACCGTGGCACCGGTGCCGTCGCGCACGACGCCTTCGACGAAGAAGCTCTCGCCGACCGTCGTGGTCCGCGTCTCGTGATGCCAGTCGCGCTCGCCGCGCAACGCGAACAGATCGCGCAGCTCGTCCCGCGACGTCGCCTCCAGCCGTCGACCGGTCGGTCCGTCGGCGCCGGGGTCGTACGGCGGGTGCGAGTAGAAGCAGTCGGCGGTGAAGCACTCGGCGGCGCCGGCGAAGTCGCCCGCGGCGAGGCGCTCGAAGTACGTCGTGGCGGACGGGGGCAGGGACATCGAAGACCTCACAGATCGGTGGTGGAACGGTTCGCGACGAGCGAGAGCGCACGAGCCGCGGCGGACGCGGACCAGCCGCCGTCGACCGCGATCTCGGCGCCGGTCACGAATGAGGCGGCCGGCGAGCAGAGGAACGAGACCACCGCGGCGGTCTCGTGCGCCTGGCCCGGACGGTCCAGAGCGGTCAACGCGGTGAAGGCATCGAGATAGGCCGGATCGGCCGTGGAGATCATCGGCGTCTCCACGATGCCCGGATGGATCGAGTTGACCCGGATCCCCATCGGGGCGAACTCCAGCGACGCCGATTTCGTCAGACCCCGGAGCGCCCACTTCGCCGCGGTGTAGGCGGCACCGGGATACGCCGTGAGGCCGGCGACCGAGCTGACGTTGACGATCGACCCGCCCCCGTCGGCCGCCAGCGCGTCGCAGCACGTCCGCATCCCGAGCATGGGCCCCGTCAGGTCGACCGCGAGCACCGCGGCCCAGCGGTCGAGATCAGCGTCACGGATGCCGTGACGATCGGCGATGCCGGCGTTGTTGACGAGGTGGTCGACTCGCCCCCAACGCTCCTGCGCCCGCTCGACGACCTCGAGCCAGGACCGTTCCGACGTGACATCGTGCTGGATCGCGTCGACGTCGAGCCCGCCGGCCTCGGCCAGTTGTCGGGCCACCGGCTCGACATCGGGGTTCACGTCCGTGGCGAGCACCGCCATGTCGTCGGCGGCCAGAGCCCGGACCGCGGCCAACCCCTGTCCGCCCGCGGCACCCGTGACGATCGCGACGGCTGTCATCGCGCCGCCTCCAGTCCCGCGGTGCGTCCGCTGACGGCCGCCCAGCCGAGACCTCCTCCGTACACGTCCTGGAAGACTCCCCCGGCATCGGCACCGGCGGCGAACAGCCCCTCGATCGGCTCACGTCGCTCATCCAGCACCCGGCACGCGTCGTCGACCCACAGGCCGCCCATCGTGTAGGTGATCGCGGCCCGGCACTCGACCGCGTAGAACGGTGCGGTCGTCAGCGCCTGATGCCCACGAGTCCGCGGAGGGATCAGATCCGCCACGGGATCGGTGGCCCGATTGAACGAGAGCACCGTGTCGATCACGTTGTCGCGCGGGACCCCGCGCTGCTGCAGCTGCCCAGCGAGGCCCTCGATCGTGTCATCGACCAGGACGGTCCCGCCCAACTGCTCGACCAGGGCGAGCCGGTCCTGCACCTGCGCGCCGAGGACCCCCGGCAGGCCGGCACTGCCGGTCACGTGCTCATCGCGGATCGCCTGGTCGAAGATCAGGTAATAGGTGGCCCCAGGCTGCCGCGAGCCGATCTGCGCGTTGTGCTCGTCGAGCACGCCGACCGACTCGTCGGTGAAGCGGATCCCGAGACGGTTGATCGCGATCGTGAAGTCGGAGTAGTACTGCGACGACGGGATGAACATCGACGGGTCCAGCGGCTCGGGGGTGACGGGCAGCGAGTGCCCGTAGAACGACGACATCCCGTTCGAGAGCGCCGCACCCAGCCCGCGCAGCTCGGACACGCCGAATCCGTCGCTCGACCGGTTCGACCTCACGATCAGCCGTTCGGGCTCGGTCGTGACGAACTCGCGCAGCATGTCCAGGTTGTTCTGGAAGCCGCCCGTCGCGCTGACGATCTGGCGCGCCGTCACCTCGCCATCGGCCCAGGTCGCACGCCAACCGCCGTCGACCCGGGCCAACGCGGTCAGCCGCGCGCCGAGGACGAGACGACCACCGAGCGCCTCCAGCCGCGCAACCATGGCGGCCGCGAAGTCGCGCCGATCCCCTCCGCCGCCCAGACCCATGAGCCGTCCGCGACCCATCTCGTCCTTGAGGCAGGGGCCCTCCGGCTCCAGCGGCAGCCCGAGCGACTCGAGCCAACTCCAGGCGCCCTCGATGCCGTCGCACAGCAGCGCCTGCAGATCGGCCCGGCCGCGGGGGATGTACTCGCGCGCCGTCGCCAGGTCCTTGGGCGCCCACACCAGGCCGCCGCTGAGTGCCATCGAACCGCCGGGCGCGTCGGTGGCCTCCAGCACGACGACCGTCGCACCGGCCTCGGCAGCGGCCAGTCCGGCACACAGGCCGGCCATGCCTCCGCCCAGGATCGCGACGTCCAGCAGGCCCTCAGAAGTGACAGCGTTCACATATGCGAGACAAACATGAATATGCCGTCATCGTCAAGGCTCGTGTCACTTTTTCCATGAAAACTCCACCAGGACAGGCAGAATCGGCCGCTTCCCCCGTCACGGTGCGCCGTCGAGCCACGAAGTGACGGCGGAGTCATGTCGCGCAGGTGACCCGCGGGATCAGCTCGCGGCGATGGTGGTGCGCCCCTCGAAGGCTCGCCCGAGAGTGACTTGTGAAGTCAGCTCGCGGCGATGGTGGTGCGCCCCTCGAAGGCTCGTCCGAGAGTGACTTCGTCGGCGTACTCCAGGTCGCCACCGACGGGGAGCCCGCTGGCCAGCTTGCTGACCTTGAGGCCCAGGGTCGAGAGCTGGCGGATCAGGTACGTGGCCGTGGCCTCGCCCTCCAGATTCGGGTCGGTCGCGATGATGACCTCGGTGATCGCGCCGTCGGCCAGCCGCTGGTACAGCTCCTTGATGCGCAGCTGATCGGGCCCGATGCCCGCGATGGGGCTGATGGCGCCGCCGAGCACGTGATAGCGGCCGCGGAACTCTCGAGTGCGCTCGATCGCGATGACGTCCTTGCTCTCCTCGACGACGCAGAGCACGCTGACGTCGCGACGCGGATCGGCACAGATGCGGCATTCGGGATCGATCGTGACGTTGCCGCAGGTCTGACAGAAGTGCACCTTCTCCTTGACCTCGACCAGCGTGGCGGCGAATCGCTTGACGTCGTCGGGATCGGAGTCGAGCAGATGGAACGCGATGCGCTGGGCGCTCTTGGGACCGATGCCCGGAAGCCGTCCGAGTTCATCGATGAGGTCCTGGATCACGCCGTCGTACACCCGGCCAGCCTACGCGTCATCGCCCACGAATACGGCCTCGCCTCGCGGGTCTCACGCGTTCAGGAAGTTCGCCATCACGGCATGCCCGTGGCTGGTCAGGATCGACTCGGGATGCCATTGCACCCCCTCGACCGGGTGCTCTCGATGGCGCAGGCCCATGACCACGCCCGACGCGGTGCGGCTCGTGACGACCAGATCTCCGGGCAGGGTGCTCTCGTCGGCGACCAGCGAGTGATAGCGCGCCACGACCAGCGGACTCGGCAGGCCGGCATGCACGCCCAGCCCGTCGTGATGGACCAGCGACGGCTTACCGTGGACGACCTCGGCGGCACGCACGACCGCCGCCCCGTAGGCCTCGGCGATCGCCTGATGACCCAGGCACACGCCGAGCAACGGCGTCGTCGGTCCGAGCCGGCGCACCAGCTCGACGCTGATGCCCGCGTCGGCCGGCGTACCCGGCCCGGGCGAGATGATCACATGGGTCACCTCTCCCGCGCGCCAGGCGGCGACGATCTCGTCGACCGTGACGGCGTCGTTGCGCACGACCTCGCACGCCGCTCCCCCGAGCTCGCCGACGTACTGCACGAGGTTGTAGACGAACGAGTCGTAGTTGTCGATGAACAGCACCTTGGCGCCGTCGGATCCGGTGACGGGAATCGAACCCGCGTATCCGCCGGCCGGCTCACCCCGCCAGAAGCGCCACAGCTCGTCGCGCAGCCACGACGTGGTGCGGCCGGGGCGCCACGAGCCGTGATCGTCGATGCGGTCGACGGGCACGACGCCCCGCAAGGCGTTGACGACGAAGACCTCAGTGGCGGACGTCAGATCATCCCTGGTCAGGCGGCGCTGGAAGACCGGAACCCCGGCCGCCCGCAGCAGCTCGACGACCCGGGCCCGCGCCGTGCCGGGCAGGATGCGGCCGTCGGCCGCCGGGGTGTGGACGCCGTCGTCGTGCACCAGGAACAGCGACGACCGGCCGCCTTCCAGTAGCGATCCGTCGGTGTCGATCACGAGCTGGTCGACGTCGGCGGGCAGGTCGTCGGCGAGCCGGCGGCGGTCGGCCCACTTGTGCTCGCCCAGTCCGCCGGCGATCGTGACCGGCACGAGCCGCCACGACGATGCGTCGGGCCCGAGAGCGCTCGTGGTGAACGCGACCTCGACGTCGGTGCCGGCGGGCCTCGCGTCGATCCGGAGGCGGTGGCGCCCGGACAACTGCCGAGCTCGACGCGCGACGGCTTCGCCGAGTCCGGCGCGGACGGTGCTGCCGTAGACCGCGCGGACCGAGGCGTCGAGCCTGGCCAGATGCGCGTCGAGGTCGAGGGCGCGGCCGTCCTCGACGAGAAGCGTGTCGAAGACGCCGTGGGCCGGATCCGCACGATGCGCGGCGGCATCGACGGGCCGCGTGCGTACGTCGTCCGGCGCACGCTCGGCGACCAGATCCAGCCGTCCGCCGATCGCCTCGATCAGCGGACGTGCCTTGACCAGGCACTCGGCGTACTCGTCCTCCGGCGTCGAGTCGGCCACCACGCCGCCGCCGACGCCAAGCCAGATGCGGTCGCCGCTGATCTCGAACGTCCGGATCACGACGTTCAGCTCCAGGCCCGCCGCCGGGCTGACGTGCCCGATCGCGCCGGTGTACGCCTCGCGCGCCGTGGCCTCCAGTTCATGGATGATCTCCATGGCCCGCACCTTCGGGGCGCCCGTGACGGAGCCGGGCGGGAACGTCGCCCGCAGCAGGCGAGCATCACTGACGTCGTGGCCGACGTGGCCCACGACATCTGACACCAGATGCCACACCGCGTGCCGCTCCGCGCGAGTCAGGGCGGGGACCCGGACCGATCCGGGGACGCTCACGCGGCCGAGGTCGTTGCGCATCAGATCGACGATCATCACGTTCTCGGCACGGTTCTTGGCCGAGGCCACCAGCTCGCCGGGATCGGTGTCGAGCGGCGCCGTGCCCTTGATGGGCGAGGTGAGAACCTCGTCACCGGACCGGCGTAGGAACAGCTCGGGCGAGAAGCTGGCGAGTGCTCCCTCGGGCGACGAGACGAAGGCGCCGAAGGCCGGCTTGAGGCGCTCGGCGCCGACGCAGAACAGCTCGAGCGGATCGCCGGAGAACCCCGACTCCAGCCGCACGCACAGATTGGCCTGGAAGATGTCGCCGTCCGCGATGTGTTCCAGGACGCGGCCCAGCGCGGCACGGTGTTCGTCGGGCGAGGGAGTCATCTCGAACGTGCCGACCTCGTAGGCGGCCGGCTCGCCGGGTTCCACAAGACACCGGATGATGGCGGCATCGCGATCGTCGTCGCGGGTCAGCGACTCCAGCCACCACGTGCCGTCGGTGCGGCGGAGCACGTGATCGTAGAAGGCGACCCGGTGCAGCGGCTGCTCGATCGGCCGCTCGGGCGCCGCCGGCAGCCGTTCGATCGACGAGCCAAGCTGGTAGCCCCAGGCGCCGATCCACCCGCCGCCGAAGCCGTCGACCGCTGGCGCCTGTTCCAGGTCGACATCGAACGGATCGCCATCGAGCACCCGGACGGGGTCGAACGCGATCAGCGCCTCGCCGTGGTGCCAGGCGCCGACCAGGGCCACGAGACGCTCGCGGCCGCGGAACCGGCGAAGGACGTCGAGCGGGTCGAGGTCGAGGTCGAGCCGGATGCGATGGACCGCGGGCACGGAGCGGTGGTGCTCAGTCGAGGCTGCTGGTCTCGTCAATGACCTCGGCCCCCAGCTCACGGGACAGCAGGTCGACCGGATCGGCGCTGCCGTCGTCGACCACGGGGTCGTCGATGCTCGCGTCGGCATCGGGATCGCGCTCGACCACGGTCTCGTTCAGCCGGTCGCGGACCTCTTGCACGGCGGCCGGATCAGCCGGGCGGCGCGCGGGAGGCTCGGGTTGGGCTGCCGGGGTCTCGGCCGCCGGTCCGCTCGCCGACGACGCGGCGGTTCCCGAGGCAGGCTCGTCACGTGCGCCGCTGGTGACGTCGATGACGGTCTCGATGCGCCAGGTGCCGCCGACCACCTGGGCGAGGGCCTGCCCCAGCGGCTCGGCGACCTTGTTCTTCTCGAACGAGTCTCGGGCCCCGGCGTTGGGCAGCCCGATGGTGAGTGTCTCGCCCTCGACGCCGACGACCTGCGAGTTCTGGCTGAGGATGACCCAGGCGAACCGGCGCACCGCCTGGACCTTCGTGAGCACCTCGGGCCACAGCCGCCGCACATCGCTGGCCGACATCGCCCCCACCGCCCGCTGAGGAGTCACTTGTTGTGGCTCAGGAGTCACTGGTTGCGGCTCGGGAGTCACTGGTTGTGGCTCAGGGGTTGCAGGCTCGGGCTCCGGCGGCTGGGGCTCGGATCGTGGCGCGGGTTGGGGCTCGACCGGAGGGGAGGACTCGGCGCCAACGGGTGACTCCTCAGCGCCAACGGGTGACTCCTCAGCGCCAACGGGTGACTCCTCAGCGCGGACGCGTGGTTCGCGAGCGGGAGCGGGGGTCGTCGGGGCCGGTGGGGCTCCGCCGTCGAGCGAGAGGCGCTTCTCGAGGCGTTCGAGGCGGGCCTGCAGACCGACGACGGAGTCGTCGGCGCCCGGCACCAGGATGCGGGCGCACATCAGCTCGAGCAGCATGCGCGGGGCGGTGGCGCCGCGGAACTCCACCAGCGCCGTGTTGACGATGTCGGCGGTGCGGGTGAGCTCGGCCGGACCGAAGCCCTTCGCCTGCGCCTTCAGGTGTTCGATGCGGTCCTCGGGTACCTCGACGAGACCCTGGGCACCCGCATCGGGGATGACGGAGATGACGATCAGGTCACGCAGTCGCTGCAGCAGATCCTCGGCGAAGCGGCGCGGGTCCTGCCCGGATTCGATGATCTTGTCGACGACGCCGAACACCGAGCCGCCGTCGCGCGCCGCCATGGCGTCGACGACCTCGTCGAGCAGCGTGTCGGGCGTGTAGCCGAGCAGCCGGACCGCGAGCTCGTACGTGAGCCCCGCGTCGCCCGCACCGCCCAGCAGTTGGTCGAGCACCGACAGCGAGTCGCGCACGGAACCCGCACCGGCCCGCACGACCAGCGGCAGCGCCGACGGCTCGACCGGCACGTGCTCGGACGAACTGACCTGGCCCAGATAGTCGGTCAGGATCGCAGGCGGCACGAGCCGGAACGGATAGTGGTGCGTACGCGACCGGATGGTGCCGATGACCTTGTCGGGCTCGGTCGTGGCGAAGATGAACTTCAGGTGCGGCGGCGGCTCCTCGACCAGCTTGAGCAGTGCGTTGAAGCCGGCCGTCGAGACCATGTGCGCCTCGTCGACGATGTAGACCTTATAGCGGCTGCTGACCGGGGCGAAGAACGCGCGCTCGCGCAGGTCGCGCGCATCGTCGACGCCGCCGTGGCTGGCCGCGTCGATCTCGATGACGTCGACGCTGCCCGGCCCGCCGCGTGCGAGATCGCGACAGCTCTGGCACTCACCGCACGGGTCGGCGATGGGCGCGCGTTCACAGTTGAGCGCGCGGGCCATGATGCGTGCGCTGGTGGTCTTGCCGCAGCCGCGCGGACCGGAGAACAGATAGGCGTGATGCGTGCGGTTGGCCGCCAGCGCATGGCGCAACGGCTCGGTGACGTGGTCCTGCCCGATGACTTCGGCGAAGGTCTCCGGCCGGTAGCGGCGATAGAGAGCGAGGGATGGGGCGTCCACATGTGAACCCTATAGACGCCGCCCGACAACCTCCACCGGTGGATCAGAGGAGTGCGCGGTCCCTCAGCCAGGCATCGACCACTGTGTAGGCCTCGTCGCGCACCGACTGCCGCGACAGGAACACATCGTGCAGGGCGTCCTCGATCGGCACGACCCAGGTGTGGTTCCCCAGGCAACCCGACCAGCGGGCGATCTGCTTGACGTCGAGCACCGTGTCGGCCGCAGCGGCCGGCGGGCCGAACGCGCGGCTGAACCAGGTGCGGGTCGACCGCAGCACGAGCGACGGGACACCCACGTCGAGACCGCGGTGCAGCGCGGCCTGACCTCGCCGGACCGCGTTCAGCCACCCGTACGTCACCGGGAAGCCGTCGACCGGCTTGAACGTCAGGTTGTACGTCCACTCCCCCTGCTCCGACACCGCGAGACTGGAGCCGTACGTGCCGCCGGGCGGGAGCTTCATGACGTCGAGCGGGCGGACCTTCGCGATCGCCCGGATCGCCTGGGTGCCGATCGTGCGCATCCACGGAGCGCCCTGCAGGTCGAACCACGGGCTGTTCAGGACGAGTCCGGCGATGCCGGCTTGCTGGACCCCGCCGGGACGCCGGGCGATCCGCGACAGCCACAGCGGCAGCACCAGTCCGCCGGTCGAGTGACCCATCAGCACGACGGGCGCCGCGGTGTCCGCCCGCACGACGCCGAGCGCGCGATCCAGCTCCGCGTCGTACAGCGCCAGGTCGGAGACGTAGTGAGCTGTCTGACCCGGCCGGCGGGCGCGTCCGCACTTGCGCAGATCGAGTCCGTAGAACGCATAGCCACGTGCGGTGAAGAACTCGGCGAGCTCGGTCTGGAAGAAGTAGTCGGTGAACCCGTGCACGTACAGGACGGCGCCGCGGGCCTCCTGCGGCGGACGCGCCCTCACCAGCACCGCGGCGACATCGCCCTCGCCGTCCGGGTCCGGTCCCAGCTCGAACGTGGTCTGTTCGTATCCGCCGCCGAGCTCGGCGTCGTCGGTCCACGTGGTGCTCACGACGGGGATCGTAACCGTCCGGCCGCACTTGGCGACGCACCGGCGACCTGGCCAAGATGGTTCGGTGACCAGTTCCGACGACGCGGCGAAGGACGTGGCGAGCCAGGGCGACGCGAGCCAGGACGATCCGGGGCGCGACGACCGGGTCCTGGACCTGGCGTTGCGGATCGGCGAGATGCTGCTGTCCAACGGCGCCGGCGCCGCCGACGTGGTGGCCACGATGTCCTCGGTCACCCACCAGCTCGGACTGCGCCAGGCCCAGGTCGACGTCAACTTCACGACCCTGTCGATCAGCCACCAGTACCGGCCGGACGAGCCCTCGCGCACGGCTTCGCGCCATGTGACGCACCGCGAGACCGACTTCGACGACCTGACCCGAGTCGATCTCCTGGTCAACGACCTGTTGACCGACGCCATCACGCTCGACGAGGCACGCAGCCGTCTGGCCCAGATCGCCTCGACCGGCCACCGGTCGCCCCGGTGGGCCATCACCCTGTCGTGGGCCGTCACCGGCGGCGCCATCGCGGTGCTGCTCGGCGGCGAGCCGGCCGAGGCCGGGGTGGCGGCCCTGTCGGCGGCGCTCATCGAGCTGCTGCAACGCCGGATGGTCCGGCTGCGCCTGCCGAGCTTCTACGGGCAGCTCGCCGGCGGCCTGGTCGCCTCGCTGATCGCGGTCGCCTGCGAGGCCACCGAACTGCCGGTCGACGGCTCGTTCGTCGTCATCTCGGGCATCGTGATGCTGCTCGCCGGGCTGGGCCTGATCGGCGCCTTCCAGGACGCCCTCACCGGCTTCTACGTCACCGCGAACGCCCGCATCCTCGAGGTGCTGATCTCGACCGTCGGCATCATCGCCGGCGTCGGCGGAGGCCTGACGCTCGGTCACCGTCTCGACGTGTACTCGCTCGAGAGCGTCACCGTGGCCGATCTGGCCTCGCCGCCCCTGGCCGCCGCCGCGGGTGCCGTGACCGCGGCCGCGTTCGCGTTCTCCGCCTACGCACCACGGCGCTCGCTCCTGCCGATCGCGGTGGTGTCCGGGCTCTCGACCCTCGTCTACACGATCATCGCCCAGCAGCCGGTGTCGCCCGCCTGGCCGGCCGCCGTCGCCGCGATCCTGGTCGGTCTCACCGGCTACGGCGTCGCGAAGCGCATCGGCGTCCCGCCGCTGGTGATCGTCGTCGCCGGCATCGTCCCGCTGCTGCCGGGCCTGTCGATCTATCGCGGACTGACCCTGCTGGCCGACGACGACCTGCTCGGGCTCGTCGCCATGATCACGGCGCTCGCGAGTGCGATCGCCCTGGCCTCCGGCGTGATCCTCGGCGAGTACGTGGCCCAGCCCCTGCGCCGTGAGGCGCGGCGGCTGGAGCAGCGACTCGCGGGGCCGCGACTGGTGGGCCCGTTACTGGCGCGTACCGCGCGGCCGCGTCGGCGCAGGCGCCCGCCGGAGTCCTGACCGATCGCGGGATACCGTAGGCATGCGTTCCGTGCCCATGACCACGAAGGGGAAGCCATGAAGCTCCGACTCTCCGAGGAGGACGCCGCGTTCCGCGAGGAGCTGCGCGAGTTCTTCACGACCAAGGTCCCCCAGCACATCCGCGACACCGTCGCCGCCCGGCGCGAACTGTCGAAGGAGCAGTTCGTCGAGGCCCAGCAGACGCTCGATGCCGCCGGCCTGGCCGTGCCCGGCTGGCCCGTCGAGTGGGGCGGCAAGGACTGGACGCCGCTGCAACGCCACCTGTGGCATGAGGAGTTGCAACTCGCCAACGTGCCGATGCCGCTGGCCTTCAACACCGGCATGATCGGCCCGGTGCTGGCCAACTTCGCCTCGCAGGAGCTGAAGGAGAAGTTCCTCGCCAAGACCGCCAGTCTCGAGATCTGGTGGAGCCAGGGCTTCTCCGAGCCCGACGCCGGATCCGATCTGGCGAGCTTGAAGACCAAGGCCGTGCTCGAAGGCGACGAGTGGATCGTCAACGGCCAGAAGACCTGGACGACGCTCGGTCAGTACGGCGACTGGATCTTCACCCTGGTCCGCACCGATCCCGAGGCCAAGAAGCAGGCCGGCATCTCGATGCTGCTGATCGACATGCGCAGCGAGGGCCTCACGGTCCGTCCGATCGAGCTGATCGACGGCGGCCACGAGGTCAACGAGGTGTTCTTCGACAACGTCCGCGTGCCGGCCGAGAACCTGGTCGGCGAGGTCAACAAGGGGTGGGACTACGCCAAGTTCCTGCTCGGCAACGAACGCGTCGGTGTCGCGCCGGTCGGTGCCACCAAGCGCAATCTGGCGGCGGCCAAGGAGGCCGCGAAGACCGCGGGTCCCGGCGGCTCGTCGCTGTTCGACGATCCGGTCTTCGCGGCGCGCGTGGCCGACCTCGAGAACGAGATCCTCGCCCTCGAGCTGACCGCGATGCGGGTCGTCGCGAACTCCTCTGACGGCAAGCCGCATCCGGCGTCGTCGGTCATGAAGCTGCGCGGCAGCGAACTGCAGCAGGCGGTCACCGAGCTGTTCGTCGACATCGCGGGGCCGTCGGTCATCGCGTCCGGTGGCGGCGAGGAGTCTGACATCGAGGACTGGGCGCAGGTGTCGGCGCCGGTCTATCTGAACCTGCGCAAGGCCTCGATCTACGGCGGCTCCAACGAGGTGCAGCGCCAGATCATCGCCGGCACGATCCTGGGACTGAGGGGCTGACCAATGGACTTCGTCTACGACTCCGAACAAGAGGCGCTGAAGGGTGCCGTCGCCGGCCTGCTGGGCAAGGCGTACGACTCCACCGAGACGCGTCGTGAGATCGCCAAGAGCGATCCGGGCTGGTCCGAGAGCACGTGGCAGCAGCTGGCCGAGATGGGCGCGCTGGGCCTGCCGTTCGCCGAGGCCGACGGCGGCTTCGGTGCCGGGCCGGTCGAGGTCGCGATCGTCGCCGAGGAGATCGGTCACGTCATCGCCCCCGAGCCGTACGCCGAGACCGTCGTGCTGGCGGGCAGCCTGGTCCAGGCGCTGGGCACCGACGAGCAGCGCGCCGAGATCTTGGGCGGCATCGCCGAGGGGTCGCTGATCCCGGCGGTCGCGCACACCGAGGTCGGCGGTCGCTATGCCGAGCAGCCCACTGCGGTCACCGCGGCCGGCTCGGGCGACGCCTGGACCCTGAGCGGCACCAAGGAGCCGGTCATCACCGGTGAGCGCGCCGATCTGCTGATCGTCACGGCCGCGCTGCCCTCGGGCGGGACCGGCGTGTTCCTCGTGAAGCCCGACGCCTCGGGTCTGTCACGTCACGGCTACCGCACGGCCGACGGCGGCCGCGCCGCCAAGGTGACGTTCGCCGACACCCCGGCCGCGCCGCTGGGCGAGGCCGGAGCCGATGTGTCCGACGCGGTCGCTCTGGCGGTCGCGAAGGCACAGATCGCCTACTGTCACGAAGCGCTGGGCGCGATGGAGACGGCGGTCAAGATCACGGTCGAGTACCTCAAGACGCGCAAGCAGTTCGGCGTTCCGCTGATGACGTTCCAGGCCTTGACGTTCCGGGCGGCGGATCTGTATGTGCAGCTCGAGACGACCCGCAGCATCGTCATGTGGGCCACCCTCGTTCTCGCGGACAGCGACGATCGGGCGTTCCAGATCGAGGCCGCCCGACGCGCCAAGCTCAAGGTCAGCAAGGCGTCACGGCATATCGGCCAGGAGGCGATCCAGCTGCACGGCGGCATCGGCATGACGGCCGAGTACAGCATCGGTCACTACACGGCCCGCCTGACGGTCATCGACCACCTGCTCGGCGACGGCGCGTTCCACCTGAACGAGCTCGCGACCTCGGTGGCCGATCACGCCGAGTACGACCCGTTCGGCGACTGAGCGGTCCAGGAGACGTAGAGACCCCTCGTGCACCCGACAGGGATCACCGACCCTTGCTGCATTCCTGCCCTGGGGGATTGAGTGATGTGTCGCCGCACGAGGGGCTGGGCACCATCATACGGACCGTGCCCGATTGGCTCGCGCCCACATCGGCCCGGTAACCTCGTCCGCGGAGGATTCGCATAGTGGCCTAGTGCGCTCGCTTGGAAAGCGGGTTGAGTGAAAGCTCTCAGGGGTTCGAATCCCCTATCCTCCGCCAAAGACCGACCGTTCCTGATCACGGTCGATCCGTTCGACCCTCATGAGAGGTCGATGCGTCTCGAAGCGACCGGATCACGCGGCGCTGGATCTTCGGGTCTGGGGTGTGAGTCCGTGGCCCTTCTGTCCGTGGTGGGCTTTGGACAGGGGTCTGGTGTTGGCGGCGGTGGTGTGCCCGCGGGGCCAGGGGATCTGGTGGTCGATCTCGCATTTCCAGGCTGGGATGAGGCAGCCGGGGACCGTGCAGGTGCCGTGGAGGAAGTACAGGGCTTTCTTCAAGGCCTTGGGTGCGTATCTGCCGCGATAGTCGATCGAGAGTATGTCGCGGGTGATGGGGTCGCGGACCATCCGATACCAGAACGGGTCACTGGCGAGGTTGGTGATCCAGGCAGTGGGTGCGACCCAGGCGCCGTCGGGTGATTCGGCGAACCCGTGCCGGCCGCCAGCGAGGGTGTCGGCGTCGACGATCACGGCGATATCGGCGTGGGCGGCGGGTTGGCCGGTGTTGTCGTTGGTGGTGAGCCAGGAGGCGAACAGGTCTGCTTCCTTCTGCACCAGGGTGCGGCCGTCCTTGGGTTGTTGGCGGGCTGCGTGGTGGAGGCGGCGTTCGATCGCCGCAGCAGCAGGAGAAGGCACATACGCGTTGATCCAGGACATGCCGTCATCACCATGGACGACGCTGACATGTCGGTCGGCACGCTCGGCTTCGGCCCGTGCTGCGGCGGCGTCGGCCTCGACCCGGACCACGAAACGGCGTAGCCACACCCGCAGTTCGGCGACCGTATGCCCGGCCGCATAGGCGGGGACTTTCGTGTCGAGTTGGGTGACGGATTCGGGTTCGACCAGTTTGTCGACCGTCTTCGCTATCTCACGCACGGACTGAAAACTCACGTCACCGTTGCGGAATGCGGTCCACACCGCTGGCGTGCGGTCGCGGGCGGTGCGGGCGGCGAACAGGATCGCCTTGACTTGGCCTTCGGACAGTTCCATGGCCTGACCGATCTCCAACGGGATCATCGACCGCGCCAACAGCCCCGCGGTCGGATTGATCGCATGTTTGGACGCTTCGGCCTGTTGGGCATCGAACGCCAACATCAACTCGATCTGCCGTGCTTCAGCCACGATCACGGCACGCCTGGCCACCGCCAGGTCGTCGACCGTGATCACTGCTGTCTGCATGTCTTCGACGCTAGAGACGCCCTCCGACACGAGGGTCCTGGCACCGCGCGGCCTGTGGACAACCCGACCGGCCGCGACCGAATTGAGTACCCGGGCTCATGACGCCGAGCTTGGCGAACGCCAGGCTGAAGAGGTGAAGCCTTTCTCTCTCGCGGCCGCGATCACCGTCGTCGCCCTCCCGCTCCTGACCGCCTGCGCCGACCCCAGTCGGGCCGGCGAGGCCGAGGACCTCCGCGGCACACTGGCGAAGCTGCCCGGGGTGACCCAAGCGGAGCTCAGCTACACCAAGCCGGTGATCCTGGACTCCGGCAAGCTCCAGCTCGACGTCAACATGGCGGCCGACGCCGACCCCGATGCCATCGCCCGAGTCGTCACGACGACCTACGAGGGCTTCTCGGGCATCCACCGCCACGAGGAAGGCGACCTCGAGATCACCATCGGCGACGACGCGATCCACCTGCGCAGCTTCGAACCCGATGCCGACACCGACGCCGTCGCAGCCGCCGCGCGGCACGCGGTCACCGTGCGCGACGCCGGTTCGGTACGGGCCGATATCAACACTCAAGACGTCAAGAAGTCGCCGCATGTCTTCACCTCCTACGCCGTCACGATCGGCACGCACAGCGGACCACGCGACGTCTTGAACACCCTGACCGAGCTGGAGCAGGCTCACGGCGACATCCCCGATGCCAGCTGGAGCGTGCAGACCGGCGACGGCTCGGGCTGGCAGCTCTCGTCGTCGACCGGTTTCCCCACCCCGCAGCAGCGCACCCTCTTCGACCGCCTGCGCAGTGATCTTCCGTCCCACGCGACGATCATGCTGACCGACGACTTCGCCACGGTGCAGGTGCCCGGCGAGGCGACGCCCGATCAGGTCTCCGAGATGGTCAGCCGGCATCTGGCCCTGCTGGGCGGCATCAAGAAGGCCTTCTACGACGTGACCACCGGCGAGGACTTCTACGTGATGATCAGCGTCGGCGACTGCACCTTCGCCTCGAACGCCGTGAGCGACCGTCTGAAGCAGGACTACGGCGCAGACTGCGTGACCGCCACGGACGCGAGCGCGTAGGCCACACCGAGCCGAGAACGATCATGGATCACACGCGCCTCGTCCGCATGCTCGAGGACTTCGCGCTCGCACCCCCGCCGCGGTGGAGCGTCAGTCGCCGTCGAGCCCGAGCCCGATCGCGTAGCGGGTCAGCTGAACCCGGTTGTGCATCTGGAGCTTGCCCAGAATGCTCTGGACATGGTTCTGCACCGTGCGATGCGACAGCACCAGACGCTCGGCGATCTGGCGATACGCCATCCCTTGGGCGACCATCTTCAGCACCTCGGTCTCCCGCTCGGTGAGTCGCGTCTGGGCTTCGGCTTCGCGCCCCGTGCTGTCCGAGGGTCGCTGGAACTCACCCAGGACCATGCCGGCCAGACCGGGCGTGAAGACCGGGACACCGTCGGCGACCAGCCTGACGGCCTCGAGAAGCTCATCACGCGACGCCGACTTGACGAGGTACCCGGTCGCACCCGCCTTGACCGCAGCCAGGACATCGGCCGACTCCCCGGACGCCGACAGCACCAGCACCCGGATCGACGGATCGAGCCGCACCACCTCGGTCGTGACCTGGATCCCGTCAGGGGCCGGAATCTGCAGATCGAGCACGAGGACGTCAGGGCGGGCCCCAGGCAACATCGCCAAAGCCTCTCGCCCGTTGCCGGCGGTACCGACCACGGTCAGACCCGCCTGACTCAGGTCACGCTCGACGGCATCGCGCCACATCGGATGGTCGTCGACCACCATCACCCTGAGCGGACGGGCCTCGTCGCTTCCACCCATGAGTCAGACTCTAGGCGGAGCCGCGCCCATCTCGAGGGACCGTGAGCTCCCATTCGGTGCCGAAGGACCCGGTCGTCACCTCGGCGACGCCTCCGACGGCCTCGATCCGTCCGCGGATGGACTCCGCGACCCCGAGGCGTCCGTCTGCGGCAGCTGCCTCGAGCCGGCCGGCCGGGATGCCCGGACCTTCGTCGCGCACCGACACCTCGATCCGGTCCTGATGGGCTTGCAGCAGGACCCAGGCAGGTGCGTCCTCGCCGACGTGGAGCTTCACATTGTCCACACAGGCGTGAACCGCTGCGACCGTCTCCTGGGCCACCGATGCCGGCATCTCCACGGAGTGCCCCGGTGTCGAGACGGTCACACCGGGACGATCCTCGAGCCGCGTCAGCAGCCCCGCGACATCGACCGTGCCGGTGTCGAACACCGCCGAGTCCTGCGTGCGGATCAGACGCCGCAGCCTCTGCTCCTGATCACCGGCGAGCCGGCCGAGCTCGGCGAGTTCGCCGTCCGACTCGCGGCCGCGCCGCTGGACCAGCGACAGAACCTGCAACACCCCGTCGTGGACGGCGCGCGCCAGCCGAGCACGTTCGTCGGCAGCGGCGGCGGCCCGTTCGGCCTCCTCCCGCTCAGCGGCCATCGCCTGCAGCGATCCGCACAGATATCCCACGATCGTGCCGGCCAGCACGAGCAGGAACGCGTTGCCGTAGTCGGATTGCCGCATCTCCTGTCGCGGGACGAGGTCGGTGACCGCGAGGGTCACGCCGGCGACGAAGCCGCCCCGCCAGCCGAAGCGGACCGCCCACGCCAGCAGCGCCCCGGTGACCCAGAAGCCCGGCAGTGTCGCGCGGAAATCCGCTCCCTTCAACCACGGCGTGACGAGCATCAGGGCGACCGCCAACATGAGGTCGAACGCGAGGAGCGCGGGCGTGCGGCTGCTGGGCCGCCGGTAGATCAGGAAGGCGCCGACGGTCCACAGCACCATCACCGCGACGCACGCCACCGCCGCCCTCGGATGAAGGAAGTTCCCGTGCCGGTAGATGTTCAGGGCCACGGCGTTGATCAGGACGGCGACACGCACGACGGCGACCGCGACGAAGAGCCGATCCTGCACGGCGACGGCGGCCGGCGACTCGGATCTGCTCATGTCTCGAGCGCGTCTCGGATGCGGGCCGCGACCTCGTCGGCGCTGCGTGTCGAGTTCACCACGACGACCGCGGTCGTCGCACCGTCGGCCGTGGGCCTGGTGCCGTCGACCGCGGCCTGGGCGATCACGAGTTCCATGGCCTGATCGAGATCGCCTTCGGGATCGGCGGTCTCACCGCGCAGCCATCGCCGGAGCACGTGATTGTGGGCCGACACGACGGCGGCCGCCATGAGTTCTGCGCGCAGCGCCGAGTCGTCGCGATCGGGCCAGCGGCTGCGCAGCGCCTCGGCGAAGGCCCGCTGATACTGACGCTGGCCGGCGTTCTCGCGGTCGCGAAGCGCAGGCACCTGGCTGATCAGCCGGTACCGCTGACGAGCCCGATCGCCCTCAGCGACATAGTGCCGCAGCACGATGCGGGCCGCCTCGACGACCGCGAGGTCCCGCGACGATGCGGCCGCCAGACCCAGGCGCGCGGTGATGCGGGCGAGCAGGTCGTCGTGAGCCGGGAAGATGACAGCTTCCTTGGACCCGTAGTGGCGGAAGAACGTCGTGCGGCCGACGCCCGCGCGAGCTGCGATGTCGTCGACGGTCGTGTCGTCGTAGCCGCGCTCGGCGAACAGGTCGAAGGCCGCGGCGACCAGGCGCTCACTCGTCGACACTGCGGCCTCCCCTGCTCGGTGCGGTGGGGGTTGACGTTACTTGAGAGTACGCCGTACCCCAACTATGGTACTGAGTACCACAGCGGGCCTACGCCGCTGCGCCGAGTGCATTGTGAGGAAGACATGAGCGGGATCGACAAGGTCGGCGTCGTCGGCGGCGGCCTGATGGGATCGGGCATCGTGGAGGTGGCCGCCAGGGCCGGCGTCGACGTCGTCAACGTCGAGGTCTCGGCCGACGCCGCGAAGGCCGCCGAGGCGAAGGTCCGCGGTTCGCTGGACCGCGCGGTCTCGCGCGGCAAGCTGGACGGCGACGAGGCCGCCTCGATCCTAAAGCGGATCCGGTTCGTCGACGATCTCGAAGCCCTGGCCGACCGCGATCTGGTCGTCGAGGCCGCGACCGAGGACGAGACCACCAAGCTCGCCCTGTTCACGCGCATCGGCGGCCTGCTGACGTCCGACGACGCGATCCTGGCGTCCAACACCTCCTCGATCCCGATCGTCAAGCTCGGTGCCGTCTCGGGCCGCGCGGAACACGTGATGGGCGTCCACTTCTTCAATCCGGCACCGATCATGCAGTTGGTCGAGTTGATCCCGTCGCTGACCACCGCGTCGGCCACCCTGGATCGCATGCGCGGGTGGGTCACCGACACGCTCGGCAAGCAGCCCATCGACGCCACCGACCGCGCCGGATTCGTCGTGAACTCGCTGCTCGTGCCCTACCTGCTGTCGGCCATCCGGATGTACGAGGCGGGCTACGCCTCGGCCGCCGACATCGATCGCGGCATGGTGCTCGGTTGCGGCCATCCCATGGGTCCGCTGGCCCTGTCGGACCTGATCGGTCTCGATACGGTCCGCGCCATCGGGGTCTCGATGTACGACGAGTTCAAGGAGCCGCTCTACTCCCCGCCGCCGCTGCTGGATCGCATGGTCGAGGCCGGCTTGCTCGGCAAGAAGAGCGGCCATGGCTTCTATCCCTACCAGGAGAACTGACGTGTACGAACTGTCCGACGAGCATCGCGCGATCCGCGAGACCATTCGCGCGATCTGCGAGAACAAGATCGCGCCCTACGCCGCCGAGGTCGATGAGCAGGCGCGCTACCCGCAGGAGGCCCACGATGCGCTCGTGTCGTCGGACTTCCACGCGGTGCACGTGCCCGAGGAGTACGGCGGAGCGGGAGCCGATGCCCTGGCGAGTGCGATCATCGTCGAAGAGGTCGCGCGGGTCGACGTCTCGGCCTCGCTGATCCCCGCCGTCAACAAGCTGGGATCCCTGCCGGTGCAGCTGGGTGGCTCCGAGGAACTCAAGCACAAGTACCTCGGCGCGCTCGCTCGCGGCGAAGGCAACTTCTCGTACTGCCTGTCCGAGCCCGACGCCGGCTCCGACGCGGCGAACCAGCAGACCAAGGCGGTCAGGGACGGCGACCACTGGGTGCTCAACGGCACCAAGCGCTGGATCTCCAACGCCGGCGTGTCCGAGTTCTACACGGTGCTGGCCCAGACCGACCCCAGCAAGCGCAGCAAGGGCATCACGGCGTTCGTCGTGGAGAAGTCCGACGAGGGCGTCTCGTTCGGCGCGCCGGAGAAGAAGCTCGGCATCAAGGGTTCACCCACGCGCGAGGTTTACCTCGAGGATGTGCGGATCCCCGCCGACCGGATCATCGGCGAGGTCGGCGAGGGCTTCTCCCTCGCGATGCGCACGCTCGATCACAGCCGTATCGCCATCGCGGCCCAGGCCGTCGGCGTCGCGCAGGGGGCCTTGGACTACGCCCTCGGCTACGCCCAGGAGCGCACCCAGTTCGGCCGGGCGATCGCCGACTTCCAGGGCCTGCAGTTCATGCTCGCCGACATGGGCATGAAGATCGAGGCCGCCCGTCAGCTGGTGTACGCGGCCGCCGGACGGTCTGAGCGCAACGAGCCCGATCTGACGTTCTTCGGTGCCGCCGCCAAGTGCTTCGCGTCCGACACCGCGATGCAGGTGACGGTCGACGCGGTCCAGGTGCTCGGCGGCTACGGCTACACCCGTGACTATCCGGTGGAGCGCATGCTGCGCGACGCGAAGATCACCCAGATCTACGAGGGCACGAACCAGGTGCAGCGCATCGTGATGGCCCGCCAGCTGCTCGCGGGAGTCCAGTCCGCGATCTGAGAGTCGCCGCCGCTCAGTGTGCGGCGGCGTACGCCTCGAGGATCGTCGAGGGGATGCGGCCGCGCGCGGGAACGTCGTGGCCGTGGTCACGCGCCCAGGCCCGGACGGCCTTGGGGTTCGGACCACTCGATGAGCGTGACGAGCGACCCGAACTCGAGCGCGCCGAGGAGGCGGTCGGCCGTGCGGCCGCGATGTAGCGCGCGACGGCGGCCTCGAAGTCGGTGCGTTCCTGAGGCGTCAGATCGATCTCGTAGGAGCGGCCGTCGAATGCGAACCGCAAAGACGTGGTTCCCTCGGGCAGATCGACGCCGGACAGGTCGGACACGTAATGCTCGACAATTCTTTTCGCCATTTCGTCACTTTATCGTCCCTATCAATCAATGACGAAATGCTCGATATCCGAAATAAGTGACTCGCCGGCATCAACGAGTGACTCGTCAGCGCCAACGAGTGACTCGTCAGCGGTTCTCGAGGGCGTCGGTGAGCAGCGTGACGAGGGCCTCGAGCTGGACGTCGACCGACGAGCCGACCTCGACATCGGTGCCGTCGAGCGCACGGGCGGCCAGGCCGGCCTTGCTGTCGATCAGCTCGGCGATGCGACTGTCGATCGTCTGCGCGGCGATGATGCGCCATGCCGTGACCGGTTGGTCCTGACCGATGCGGTGCACGCGGTCGATCGCCTGCGTCTGCTCGGCATCGGTCCACGACAGCTCCGCCAGCACGACATCGGACGCGATCTGCAGGTTGATGCCGACGCCGGCCGCCGTGACCGAGCAGACGATGACCTGCACCGTCTCGTCGTTCCAGAACCGGTCGATCGCCTTCTCGCGCGCCGCCTTGGTCTGGTCGCCGCGGATCGACGTGTAGCCGATGCCGGCCTTCGCGAACGACGCTTCGACGGCATCCATGACGTCGATGTGCTTGGCGAAGAACACCACCTTGCCGACGTTGCGGGCCAGCTGAGCGGTGTAATCGGCGGCGAGCCCGGCCTTGGCCTGGCCGATGCGCCGCATCATGCCGAACACGTTCTCCTCGTCCTTCGAGCCGTCGGCGTCCTCGCGCTCCCACTTGGCGACCGCGCGCACCAGCTCCAGGTCGATGACCCCCTCCGCCCCGATGCCGCCCGCAGCCGGGCCGCTGGAACGAGCCGCCAGCGCCGAGTCGTACCGGCGGACCATGCGCGCCGCGAGCTGCCTCTCGGCCTCGGCGATCGAGCGCCCGACCTCGCCCTCCAGATCGACCGGGATGTCGGCGATGCGGCGGGCCGGGATGTCGGCGGCGACATCGACCTTGCGCCGGCGCACGATGCCCAGATCGATGACGCACTGCCGCGCGGCGCTGTAGAAGCCAGGGTCGAGCGGCGTCAGGCCGGTGTCCTCCAGGGCCGTCATCAGCTCGGCGCGCGGCTGCTTGTCGTCGATCCAGCCCAGGAACTGCCAGATCGTCTTGAAGTCCTCGATGTCGTTGATCAGCGGCGTGCCGGTCAACGCCATCAGCAGCGGCCGGCCGACGCGATGGCGCACCCGCTCCGACAACTGCAGCACCTGCTGCGATCGCTGCGACGACTTGTTCTTGATGAAGTGCGCCTCGTCGACGACCATGCCGCGGAAGCCGAGCTCACCCAGCCACGCGACATGCCGGTCGAGGATCTCGTAGTTGACGATGTACACGTCGGCGAAGCCGTCGACGTCGAGGCCGTCGCCGTGGATCACGGTCGCGGTGCGCTTCGGGGTCCACAGGTCGACCTCGTGCGCCCAGTTCGCCTTGACGACATTGGGGGCGACGACCAACAGGGGGTAGGCGTCGGCCGCCTCGGCGGCGAGCAGCGCCTGGGCGGTCTTGCCCAGACCCGGCTCGTCGGCGAGCAGGAACGTGCGATGGCCCTCGGCCGCCGCCTCGATCAGCTCGGCCTGGTGCTTCATCATCTGCGCCCCGGCCGGGGTGTCGAGCGTGAACGGCTCGGGCAGCTTCATGCACGACGGTGCGCCGTCGGAGGCCTTCTCGAACGAGCTGAACAACGGGCCCAGCAGCTCCCAGGTCGACAGCCGGCCGACAGGAGCGCGGGAGGGCACCGACGCGAAATCGGGAGCCTGGAACGGATTGGCGAGCTGACGCGCGACGACCGACTGGGGCACCTGGCGCCGCTCGACGGCGGGAACCGTCGACACATCGACGGTGTCGGCGACCGCGTCGGGAGCCGGCCCCAGGCCGGCCTCGGCGAGCATCTCGCGCTTGAGCGCACGAGCGTCATCAGCCAACTCGACGTCATCGCCGAGCAACGTGAACAACGAGGGGTCACGAGCGGCGATCTTCGCCAGGATCGTCGCCACGCCGTCGAGCCGCTTGAGCTGCTCGGTGCGCATCGCCTCCGACATGTCGGCGGCGGACTTGACCCGGCCACGCTCGTCGCGCACCAGCAGGCCGATGACCTGGAACCGCGTGCGCTGAGCATGATTGAGCGGTCCGCGCTGGGCGCGCGACTCGACATCGCGCACCGCCTTCGCGAGCACCGGCATGATGCCTTCGTTGTCGAGGGGCTTGGTGCGTCGACGGGTTGCGCCTGACTGGCGCCGGCCTGCTTGGGCCACTGGCTTTCATCCTCCACTGAGGTGTCACGGGTGGGCCGCCGCGGACGTCTCGCCCCCGCCGACCGAGTCGATCGACACGAGGCGACGACCACGAGGACCGACCCCTGCTGCGACCTCCGCGCGCGGCGGAGACCGTCTGTACGTGTTCCCGGGTCCGAGTCAGAACCTGCCCGTGGGGCGGGCCCGGAACGCTGGAACCCCTCCAGGATACCGCGATCGGAGCGAGAACGGGAGCGGGGCTACAGATCGGTGCGTCGATGGGCGGCGAGCAACACCAGCGCCCCCAGGGTCGGAAGCCCCATCGCCGCGATCCACGGCGACACTCCGTCGCCGGCCGCCGTCTGCGCGATCCAGTACAACCCGATGAACAGCGGAGAGATCCCCACGAACGGGTGCACGGCGCGGCCCGATCCGAACAGCGCGGCGCACAGCAGGAACATCGCGACGCCCAGTACGCCGTACCCGGTCTGCTCCAGGCCGAACCTGATCTGATCGATCACCTCGAGCGACGCCGCGGAATCGAGACGCACGACATCGCCGCTGCTGGTCACCACCTGGGCTGGATCGCTGTCTTCGGGCCATCGGTTGACCAGCGCGGAGAGGACCGCCGGATCGACGGCCCGCAGGGCGGCGCCCACCACTGTCATGGCCGCGGCACCGACGGCCAGGCCCGAGGTCACGGTGCTCGGGACCGCCCGGCCGATCGCCAGCGCCAGGGCGAGCACGCCCGCCGCGAACAGCGCCCAGGCGATCGCCCAGAACACGACCCACTGGAAGAAGCCGCGGTTACTGCTCTCGCCGATGGCCTCGACCACCTCGGCCGGGCCGTCGGCGGACGTGTAGCCCGACCCGATCGTGACCAGCCCCAGCGCGAGTACGCCGGACGCGAGGATCAGGGCACCCGCGGTGCGTACTCCGAAGGAGGACCGGCGGTCGGCTGGGCCCGTCTGTTCCATGCCGACAGACTACGAAGACTCACCCGTCGAGGCGTCGTCCGACGCGCGGACCGGAGGCGTCGCTCGTACGACGCCCACCTCCTCGTGCGCGACGACCGGGCTGCGACGCTCCCAGACCGTGACCACCGCGAAGCCGACGAGCACGACGATCCAGCCCACCACGGCGTCGAGCACCCAGTGGTTGCCCGTGCCGATGATGTCGACGGTCATGAGGATGGCGTAGAGGAAGCCGATGACCTGCACGATGCGCGGAACACCCACCCGCACCAGCACGATCGCGGCCCATAGCGCCCATCCCGCGTGCAGCGACGGGAATGCCGCCAGCTCGTTGGTCATCTGGCCGAGCCCCTTGGGAGCCGAGGCATCGGCACCCCACCACCCGTCGGCCGAATGCAGGGCGAGGACGTCGACGAAATGCCCGCCCACGAGGCGCGGCGGCGCCGTGGGCATGGTCAGGTAGAACACCAGCCCGATCAGCGTGGCGACCACCAGGGCCCGACGGGCCGTGACGTACAACGTGGCGCTGCGGCGATACAGCCAGATCAGCATGCCGACCGTCACGACGTAGTGCGTCGTGGCGTACCAGAAGCTGCCGGTCAGTCCGAGCCAGTGGTGATCGACGAACAGATGGTTCAGCCAGCGCTCGATATCGATACGGAAGTCCTTCTCGATATCGAGGATGTCGAGGGCGCGTCCACGAGCGGGCGCGAAGTCGTCGGACGCCAGCATGCGCGATGCGCAGTACGCGATGTAGAGGACCGACAGGAACGCCAGTTCGATGGCCCCCCGCTTGATGCGCATCACGAGAACACGGGACCGGACAGCGGTGGCGGCGTCCTCGATGGGCGGATGCGTCATCGCTCGCCTCCTATCCCCTCGTCCGTCGGTGCCGACGGCTTGTCGCCACGCACCCGGTCACCCCATCGTGGCGGTAGCCCTCTCTGGTGGCAACCAGGGTCCACCCTGAGATGTTCCCGCATCCCACCGACACAATCCCGTAGACCCACCGCGAGATGCGGTCCGTCTGCCTAGACTGAGGCGATGATCTTTCGGAGGGTGGCCGACGGGCGTCCATATCCCGACCACGGTCTGAGCCAGGGCGACTGGGCCGCGATCTCGCCGTCCCAGGTGCGACTCGACGACCTGACCACCACGAAGACGCAGCTCGATCTGGAGCATCTGCTCGACGACGACTCGACCTACTTCGGAGATCTGTTCGCGCATGTCGTGAGCTGGAAGGGCGAGCTCTTCCTCGAGGACGGCCTGCATCGTGCCCTCCGTGCCGCCCTCCAGCAGAGGAACATGCTGCACGCCCGCGTGCTCTCCGTCGAAGGCCCGGCCGCGGAGGGATGGGCGTGAGAGGCGGCGGATACGCCGTCATCGCGGCAGCCGTCGTGGTCTTCCTGGGCGGCACCGTGGTGGGCTTCAGGCTGCTCACGTCGCATGCCGACGTGACCTCGAGCCTGCCGACCTGCGAGACCAGGACGGTCGAACCGGGCGAGGACCTCACGTCGAATCTGGTGAGCGTCGACGTCTACAACGCCTCGCGCACCGCCGGCCTGGCCAACCGCGTCTCGCGGCTGTTGCAGCGACAGAACTTCCTGCCCGGCACGGTGTCGAACAACACCACCGACATCACGACCGACGACATCGTCATCGTCACCGACGAACCGGACGACCCGCGCGTCAAGCTGGTCGCGGCCCAGTTCAAGGGCTCGGTGAAGATCGAGGCCGGCTCGATCGCCGGCAGCGACGGCGTCGCCGTGCTCGTCGGCCGCAACTACGCGGACCAGAAGCTCAAGAAGGGTGCGCCGACGAAGGTGAAGTCGGATCGCACGATCACCGCCTGCGTGCCGATCGCCCCCGTCGCCTGAGGGTCAGCGTTCCTCGCCGTCGCGTCCCCATCCGGCCAGGCGACCGAAGCGGCCGACCGACCGCAGGCGCGCCTCGGTGGCCTCACGCACCCGGCGCTCGGCGACGATCAGCAGGTCGTCGCCGACCGCGAGTCGCGTGGTGCGATGGGGCACGAACGTGGTCGAGTCGCGCACGACCAGTGACACCGACGCGCCGATCGGCAGGCGCAGTTCGGCGATCTCGACGCCCGCGAGCCGAGAGCCGTCGGGGATGTGGATCTGGAGCAGATCGGCGGACACCCGCTCGAGCGGAGCGGCCTCGACCTCGACATCGCGCATGCGGTCGGACAGCACGCCGCAGTACTCGGCGAACCGCGCCAGCGGGGCGGCCTGGAGCAGCGTGTAGATCACGACGGCGACGAACACGATGTTGAACAGATCGTGCGAGCCTTCGACACCGGCCGAGAGCGGGATCGTCGCCAGGACGATCGGCACCGCACCCCGCAGCCCTGCCCACGCGATGAACGCCTGCTCGCGCAGCCCGCTGGTGAACCACGACGAGCAGGCCAGCACGGTCAGCGGCCGGGCCACGAACGTGAGGATCGCGCCCGCGGCGATGCCGGTCCACACGTGCCAGGCCGCCAGCTCGTCGGGATCGGCCAGCAGCCCGAGCATCACGAACAGGCCGATCTGCGCCAGCCAGCCGACACCCTCGACGAACGAGCGCGTGGCCGCGCGGTGCGGCAGATCGGCATTGCCCAGCAGCAGGGCCGCGACGTAGACGGCCGCGAAGCCGCTGGCGTGGATCGCCGCCGCCGAGGAGTACGCGAGGACTGTGAAGCCCAGGATGACCAGCGGGTACAGACCGGAGGCGGGCAGCGCGACCCGGTGCATCAGCCAGGCGCCCAGCCAGCCGATGCCGATGCCGAAGACCACACCGACCACCAATTCGTACGTGATCAGGGCGATGAACTCGTCGAGGCCGCCATGGGCCAGGTCACCCGCGCTGACGGCCGTGACCAGGACGACGATGGGGGCGTCGTTGAGGCCGGATTCGGCTTCGAGCACACCGGCCACCCGCCGCTTGAGCGGTACGGTGCGCAGCACCGAGAACACGGCGGCGGCATCGGTCGGCGCGAGCACCGCGGCCAGCAGGACCGCGAGCGTCCAGTTCAGCCCGAGCAGGACGTGAGCGCTGACCGCGACGACGGCGACCGTGATGGCCGCGCCGGCCGTCGCGAGGAGCAGGCCGTGGGCCATCGAGGGTCTGACCTCGGACCACTTGGTGCTCAGACCGCCCTCGGCCAGGATCAGCATCAGGGCGGCGAATCCCAGGGCGTGCGCCAGATCGGCGTCGTCGAAGTCGATGCCCAGGCCCGCGCTGCCCATCAGCAGGCCGAGCCCCAGGTACACCAGCAGCGACGGCATGCCGGCCGTGACGGAGACGCGGACCGCGAGCGCCGCGAGGATCAGGACACCGGACCCGATCAGCAGGTACGTGTCGAGGTCGTGCGCATCCATGGAAGTGGTTCTCCTTCCCATGGACGCCGGGACACGATTCTATCGGTGCGGGCCCTGGGCCTGACGAGGTGAGGCGCTTGTCCACAGGCAGACAGCCCGTGCGGCTCCGTCCACAGACGCTGACACCGCGGTGTCAGCGGCAGCTCGGGTACTCCTAGCGTGGCTGGCACCGGTCCGACGCATCAGGCACACTCGAGGAGTGATCACCGTGGATCTGCAGAGCTGGGCGGCATTCGCCGCCATCTTCGGTGCGCTGATCGCCAACTACGTCATGATGGCGCGCAGCATCGATCGTCTCTCCAAGAAGATCGACGTTGTTCACGACGAGCTCAGTGCTCGTATCGAGGCGGTCCGCGACGAGCTCAGTACCCGCATCGAAGACGTACGCAGCGAACTGACCACCCGGATCGAAGACGTACGCACCGAACTGAGCATCCGGATCGACCATGTACGCGATGAGTTGGCGACAAGGCTGGACGCGGTGCGCGATGAACTCAAGTCCGACATGCGCACCGGGTTCAGCACAGCCGAAGGGCGTTTGATCACGCTGGAACAGCGCACGTACGACCTGTCGTCACGGCTGCCGAACACAGCGCGCCATACCGGCTGACCCGATCAGCCGACGGCCCGCTCGATGCGTTCGACGCCAGCGGTCAGCAGCTCGACCGTCGTCGCCAGGTTGAGCCGCGCGAACCGCTCGAAGCCCTGACCGAACTCGGACCCCGGAGACAGGGCGACGCGACCTCGGTCCAGCAGCCGATCCGCGAGCTCGCCGGCCCAGTCAAGCGAACGGCCGTCGAGCCAGGCCAGATAGGTCCCCGCCTCGCCGTTCCAGCGCAGTCCGGGCACCCGGGTCGCGAGCAACTCCGTGAGCAGCGCGCGGTTCTCGGCGAGGTCGGCCCGCACCCCGGCGAGCCAGTCACCTCCGTGGTCGAACGCGGCGACGTGCGCGATGACACCCAGATGGCTGCACCCGTGACCCACCATGGCGGGCAGCCGGGGCAGATCGTGCTGTGCCGCCTCGGGACCGAAGACCAGCAGCCCGGCCTTGAAGCCCGCCAGGTTGAACGCCTTGGAGGCCGAGGTCGACACGACGGCCGACTCCGATCCCGGCACCGACAGGAACGGCACGAAGTCGTCGGCGAGCGGGGCGTGGATCTCGTCGACCACGAGCCGGATCCCGTGCTCGACCGCGAGCGCCGCGAGACGACTCAGCTCGTCGAGGGTGTGCACGACCGAGGTCGGGTTGTGCGGGCTGCACAGAAGGTGAACCCCTCGTCCGGCCACTGCCTCGTACGCCGCGGCGAGCGCCTCGAGGTCGAGGCGACCGACATCGGTCAGCGGCACCGCGACCAGCTCGCGGCCCGTGCGAGCGACCGTGTCGTAGAACGGTCCGTACACCGGCGGATTGACGATCACCGGATCGCCCGGCGCGGACAGCAGCCGGACGGCCTCACGCATGCCGGTCATGACGTCGGCCACCGCCGCGGTATGCGCCGGGTCGACCGCCAGTCCCCACCGTTCGGCGGCGAAGCGACCATAGGCCTCCGCGTACTCAGGACCGAACGGATAGCCGGTGTCGCCGTCGCGCACCGCGCGCTCGACCGCCTCGACGACGGCCGGCACGGGGTGTGCGTCCATCTCGGCCACGAACATCGGCAGCACGTCGCCGGGATGGAGCGTCCACTTCAGGCTGGTGCGACGGCGCAGATCGTCCTCGGTCAGATCCCGCAGCGGATGAAGAGGGGTCATCCCCCGAGCGTAGAACTCAGCCGGTCACCCGGCGGCGTCCACCTGATCGCCGACGGGGGCCAGGAAGACGACCTCGGGCTCGCCCTCGAGCAGGTCCTTGACCGCCTCACCGAAGGCGCGGAAGGCCTCGAGCTCACCATGCCGCTGGACGGCCTCCTTGGAGTCGTACGACTCGTACAGGATGTAGTCGGTCGAGCTGCGACGCGACTTCTGCAGGTCGTACCGCAGGCAGCCGCTGTCGGCCATCATCTGCGGGCGCGCGGTCGCGATCGCCTGCTCGAACTCGTCCTGTCGATCCTCTTTCACAGCGAATCGCGCCATCACGTTGATCATGGTCGTCCTCTCGTCCTCTTCGGCTCGCGACGACGGTAGCAACGCCCGCGGGCTCGGGATCACGGCGGCATCCACGGCGTAGGCTCGACCCGTGACGGATCTGCCCGCGCGGCTCACCCTCGAGCAGGCCGCAGACCTGCTCGGCACCGACCTGGTGCGGGTGCGACAGCTCGTGGCGACGGGCCGCGTCGAGGTGCACCAGGTCTGCTCGGGTCGCTGCGAGACGCTGATCGGCCGCGACTCGGTCCTGGCGCTCAGCACAGACTTGGAGGTCCCATGCCCGCCACCCGCCTGATGCCGACCGACGAGTCCGCGGATCTGATCGAGCTGACGCGCTCCATCGTCGCCAAGGAGATCGCTCCTCGGGTCGACGCCGACGACGCGGCCGGCAGGTTCCCGCGCGATGTGTTCCGCACGCTGGGCCGGGCCGGTCTGTTATCGCTGCCGTATCCGGAGGAGTATGGCGGCGGCGGTCAGCCGTACGAGGTATACCTGCAGGTGGTCGAGGAGGTCGCCGGCGGTTGGGCGGCGGTCGGTGTCGGCACCAGCGTGCATGCGCTGAGCTGCTTCGGGCTGTTCACCGCCGGCACCGAGGAGCAGAAGCAGCGGTGGCTGCCCGAGATGCTGTCGGGCGAGCAGTTGGGCGCCTACTGCCTGTCCGAGGCGCACGCCGGGTCCGATCCCGCGGCGATGCTCACGCGGGCGGTCCGTGAGGGTGACGAGTATGTGCTGAACGGCGCGAAGGCGTGGACCACCCACGGCGGCCAGGCCGACTTCTACAAGGTGATGGCCCGCACCGGCGAAGGATCCAAGGGGATCTCCTGCTTCCTGGTACCGGCCGACGCCGCCGGTCTGAGCGCCGACGCGCCAGAGAAGAAGATGGGCCTGATGGGCTCGACGACCGCGACCATGCTGTTGCAGGACGTGCGCATCGGCGTCGACCGCCGACTGGGCGAGGAAGGGCAGGGGCTGCCCATCGCGCTCGCCGGTCTGGATTCGGGCCGCCTCGGCATCGCCGCCGTCGCGACCGGCGTCGCTCAGGCGGCGCTCGATGCCGCCGTGGCCTACGCCAAGGAGCGCGAGGCGTTCGGCAAGCCGATCATCGACCACCAGGGACTCGGCTTCCTGCTGGCCGATATGGCTGCGGCGGTCGAGTCAGCACGCGCCACCTATCTGCACGCCGCCCGGCTCAAGGACGCCGGCCGCCCGTTCGGCCGCCAGGCATCGATCGCCAAGCTGGTCTGCACCGACAACGCCATGAAGGTCACGACCGACGCCGTCCAGGTCCTCGGCGGCGCCGGTTACACCAAGGAGTTCCCGGTCGAACGCTTCATGCGCGAGACCAAGGTCATGCAGATCTTCGAGGGCACCAACCAGATCCAGCGCCTCGTCATCGCTCGCGACCTCGCCCGCTAGCCCGAACAGGCAACATCAGTTGCCATAACGCTCCGACGCTGCAACTGTTCAAGCGTTCTCGTTGCAGTATCGGCGGATATGCATCCCTCGACTTGGCCCATGCACCCTAAGATGCAACATTCATGATCATCTTGTTGGTATTGTTGAGCGATGGACCCGGCCCTCTTCACCTCGACGAGATTCGGCGAGGTGACCCGCGAACCCGGAAACAGGGTCGCATTCTGGTACTTCAAGCCGTCCCACATCCCACGTGACCTAGCGCTGACCACCGCGACGATCCGCGCCCTCTCCGAGGCTGACGCATCGCTCGGCCGACTTCAGGGGCTCGGCGCCTTGATTCGCGACCCCGAACTACTGCTCGGTCCTTATCTGACACAGGAGGCCGTTGCCAGCTCCCGCATCGAGGGCACGCAGGCGTCGCTGTCAGACGTCCTGCGAGCCGAAGCCAGCGGAGCACCCAGCCAAAGTGAGGACATCGCCGAAGTCGAGCGCTACATCGCCGCCATTCGACAGGGCTATGAGCTCGTCAGCGAACTGCCGATCTCGCAGCGCTTGATCCTCCGCCTGCACAAGACTCTCCTGTCAGGAGTCCGAGGTCAGGAGAAGCGGCCCGGCGAGTTCCGACGGTCCCCCGTCTGGATCGGCTCTGCGAGCGACAATCCCGACACCGCGGCGTTCGTCCCACCGCTTCCTGACGATCTGCCCGATCTCATCGGCGACTGGGAGAGGTACGTCAACGAGCCTGGCGAGCTGCCCACTCTGATCCGGTGCGGCCTGATGCACTACCAGTTCGAGACGATCCATCCCTTCCTGGACGGGAATGGAAGGATCGGCCGGCTCCTCATCAATCTCATGCTGCTCGAGGAGGGACGCCTCGGGACACCGCTGCTCTATCTATCCGGATACCTAGAGCAGCATCGCCGCGAATACTACGAGCGACTTCAGGCAGTTCGAGAACGCGGAGAAGACCAGGAGTGGCTCCAGTTCTTCCTCACCGCCGTACGGAGGTCTGCCGACGATGCGGTCGCACGGGCCGAGCGACTCGTCGAAGTCAGGGAGCGCTACCTCACCGAAGCCAGCGGTTCTGCTCGCACGAGTCTCCACACGTTGGTGGAGATGATCTTCAGCAACCCGTTCATCACGGTGGCGAGGCTTCAAGGGCGCACCGGACTCACAGCTCAAGGCGCCCGGAACGTCATCAAGGACGCCGCCGCCCGGGGTTGGTTGCAGGAAGTAGGGACCATCGGCCGAGGCGGCCGCATGTACTGGGTTGCGCGGCAGCTGTTCGACATCATCGATTCTCCTTGGAACTACTAGGGCAGGCGGTTCCAGAACCCGGTCTGCACGTGATGGGGCGAGTTTCTCGAAACGGTCACGCGGGGACCGCGCAGTCACTACGCTGATGTGATCTTCGCCCCCGGAAGGTCACTCCCCCATGTCGCGCCCCTTTCTTCATGCTGCGGCGAGCGTCGCGGTGTTGGCAGCGCTCGTTGTAGCGCCGACGGCGTCGAGCCAGGCCGCCACCGCATCGTCGAGCAGCCAGTGCCTGACCAGCTATCGCGTCACACCGTCGTCTCCGCAGACCGGCAGCAGCGTGACCATGACCGGACAGATGCCGTCGGCCGGCAGCGGTCGCGAGGTCTGGCTCCAGTTGGAGAAGAAGCCCGGTATCTGGAGCACAGTCAAGACCGTGCGCACGAACGCTGCAGGCCAGTTCTCGGGCACGGTCAAGATGAGCGGCACGGGAACCCGCAAGTACCGCGCACGGCTCATCGCGTCGTCCATGCTCAGCGCGGACACGTCCTCGACCGTGGCCGTCTCGGTGGTCGCCAAGCCGAGCAAGAGCAAGTCGTTCACGTCGAAGAAGCCGACCGTGAGCGGCACCCACCGCGTCGGCAGCACGTTGAAGGTCTCGCCCGGATCGTGGAAGCCCAAGCCGTCGAAGTTCTCCTATCAATGGCGCCGTGACGGCGCCAAGATCAGCGGCGCGACCAAGTCGTCGTACGTGTTGACCCCGGCCGACCAGGGCCGATACGTGACCGTCGAGGCGCGCGCGTCGCGCAAGGGCAAGTGGACGATCCGTGAGAGCACGACCGGAACCTGCGTGGCCCGCGGCGTCCTCGGGCCGGCGAGTGTGAAGATCAGCGGCGATCGATCCATCGGGAGCGTTCTGACGGCCGTGCCGACCACGTCGTCACCCGCGCCGGCGACGCTCACCTACCAGTGGACCCGCGACCAGGAGCCGATCCCTGGCGCGACCTCGTCGACCTACGTGCCGCGGGCGGCGGACGCCGGATCCGACCTGGCCGTGACGGTCGCCGGACAGCGCCCGGCCTTCGACACGCTGACGGTGCGCAGCGCGTCGGTGCGGATTCCCGAACCCCCGACGCCCACCACGACACCGACGCCCACGACCACCCCCACGGCGACACCGACACCGACACCGACACCGACACCGACA